>Ga0209725_1000217_pt1 | contig 35281 bp, 37 predicted proteins | sample I18A1metaG_FD_184145 | JGI IMG/M metagenome (GOLD analysis project Ga0209725, IMG submission 184145) | Lake sediment bacterial and archeal communities from Gulf of Boni, Indonesia to study Microbial Dark Matter (Phase II) - ​I18A1 metaG... | ecosystem: Environmental > Aquatic > Freshwater > Lake...
ATTCCGGTTCACGCAAGATGCGTACGATCTGCTCGTTGGTAAATCGCTTCTTCATTGGGGACCTCCTCGGCGTATTGTAGCCGAAAAACTAATGGTCCCAATGGCTCAATTTTCGGGTAGCAGGTCAGAAGCGCTAACAAGTGATAATCACATCACCGGCAGGATCGCAAGGTTAATTCGAGGTTTTTCGTGTGTGCCGACAAGCACCATTTTTACCGTTCGGGAAAATTTTCCAAGTCAACCTGACTTGAAAGTGTTTTTTTAACCGATCGGCAAAATCATCTTGCATTAAAACTGCAGCAAGGAAACCGCCGAGAACAGCAAGATTCTGTATCTCCTTGGCCATTTTGGCATGGACCTGCGCGCCGACACCAGAGGATAGCCATGGTCAAAACGCTCCATGTCTATATCGATGCGGAGAAAGCCCGGTTTATGGGCAGGCCATCGAGATCATCGAGCAACGGGCGAGGAAAGCATCGAGACAGACCTGACACTCCTCACTCCTCACTCCTCACTCCTCACTCCTCACTCCTCACTCCTCACTCCTCACTCCTCACTCCTCACTCCTCACTCCTCACGGATCACTCCTCACGGATCACTCCTCACGGATCACTCCTCACGGATCACGCCTCACGGATCACGCCGCCCTACGTAGCCACCTGCCGGGTCAGCAGTAGCCGGTAGCCGCAGAAGTTCCAGACCATGCTGACGCCGGTGGCCCCGGCTTTGGCGAGATTGATATACATGGCAACCCGCCTGGCAACAGGGTATATTTGGTATTTCTGGAGCCTCGCATGTTACAGCTTAAAAATATTGGTGTATCATTTCGAAAAAAATTCTGAGGTCATAGCGCTTGGAACCTGCGGCATTTCCTCTCAAGACCATATTAGACAGGCACTTACCCAACGGTGGTTTCTGCGAACATCCCGGAGGGGCTTACCGCACCGACTCGACAGCATGGGCCGTTCTCTGCCTGAAAGCTTACAACCTATATCCAGAGGTGGTTTCTTCGGCCCGGCAGGTGTTATGCAAAGCTCAATTGCCCGATGGCAATATCCCTCTCACCCCCGATTATCCCGAAGCCTATTGGCCCACAGCAATTGCCGCCATGGCGCTTGCCGACACCCCGGAATTTTCTTCATACCACGAAAAAACCATCAATTTCCTGCTCAACAGCAAAGGAAACATCTTTGAGAAAGAAGCTGATTCTCCAGTTGGGCACGATACGACCATTGAAGGTTGGTCCTGGATTCAGGGCACGCATTCCTGGGTTGAACCGACAGCCATGGCGATAAGGGCTCTGTGCGTGGCCGGCGAGCCTTATCATGAACGCACAATACAGGGCGTCCTGCTTCTGCTCGACAGGCAGCTGCCGAACGGAGGCTGGAATTATGGCAACACCACTGTCTACGGCAAAACCCTTAAACCGATACCGACCTCTTCTGGCATAGCCCTTTGGGCTTTGGCGGGCCTGCCTGCCAGAGATAAAGTTGAGATGAGTATTAAATATTTATCTGAACAACTGCCGTTGCTCCGCACTCCCAACTCAATAGCTTGGGCTATTCTCGGGCTACGCGCATGGGGAATCACAACACAGAAATCCGACGAACTGATCTCGGCAAGCCTTCAACAGCAAGGTCGTTACAGCCCTTACGGGACCTCCCAACTTAGCGTTCTTCTGGCAGCAGCTATCTGCAAACGACAGGGATTTTGCTTGTGACCTATCAAGCGAGCGACAGGAAACGATTTGTCTTCACGCGCCGCGAATTCTTATGGTGCCTGTCCGGTGGAATCTTTCTTGGGCTGGGTGGACATCAACTGATCCGCTATACGACCCGGCAGCAGGCAGATGTATTTATCGCCAAGGCCGCTGATTACAGAATTGACCTAGGGAGGATAATCTCACAGGGGCTGCATGAACTCGGGATCAGTCCGCAGGAAATTCGCGGCAAACGGATACTGCTCAAACCCAACCTGGTCGAAGTTTCCTCCGGTCATGCCCACATCAACACCCACCCTCTCGTCATTCGTGGAGCGATTGAAGCCTTTCTCCGTCTCGGCGCCGCCGCGGTTTTCGTTGGGGAAGGCCCTGCGCATGTGACCGATACCTTCATGGTTGTCGAAGAGACTGGGCTTGGAGATGTACTCTTTGAAGATAAAATTCGCTTTGTCGATCTGAATTATGATGATTTGTTCGACCTCACCAACCAGACAGGCTTTAATACACTATCTAGGCTGACATTTCCTGCCACGCTCAAAAAGGTCGACTGGATTGTCTCCGTCGCAAAGATGAAGACTCACCACTGGGCGGGGGTCACCCTGTCCATGAAAAATCTCTTCGGCGTCATGCCTGGCAGCGTATATGGATGGCCCAAGAACGTCTTGCACTACCGCGGGATCAGCCAATCGATCGTCGACATCAATACGACATTAAGGCCCCACTTCGCCATTGTCGACGGTATTACCGGCATGCAGGGCGACGGGCCGATCATGGGCGACCCGATCCACCCCGGAGTGCTTGTCATGGGTCGCAGTTTGCCCGCTGTCGATGCCACCTGCTGCCGAATCATGGGGGTAGACCCGCACAAGATCGACTACCTTAGAGTGGCAGCAAAACACCTTGGAACGATTGTCGAGAGCGACATCCATCAGAGGGGTGAAATGATTAACGGTGTTTACACCCCGTTCACTTTGGCCCCGAAAACTTGACCCTTCTACAACACCCTCGGGATATTTTCAGGTGGCAACCTGTCGGGTCAACAGCAGGCGGTAGCCACAGAAATTCCAGATCATGCTGACTCCGGTTGCTCCAGCCTTGGCAAGATTAATGGTGAGGAAAGAGGGTGGGAGACCGCTAGTCAACAACCAGAGGACGAAACTGTTAAAGAGCAACCCGAAGAAGGCGATACATAGGAAAGAACCGAATTCCGCTAAAGAGGCATTTGTGTATCCGGCAAACGTCCAAGTGCGGTTGGCGAAGTAACTGTTGAGATTGGCGCAGAGAAATGCCACTCCATTGAACAAAAGCAAACCTTCATTGTCAGTTCGGCCGGAAAGCAACAGCAAAAAATTCAATATTCCAAAATCAATGGACGTATTTATAACCCCAACAACTCCAAAGCGGACGAGTTGAGCTTTCAGTTTATCGACCCGCACAATACCTATCTCACTAGTACCGGGATTTCAGAAAGAACTCCAAAATTTTCCCCTCCAGTTATGCCAGTGGGTTCATGAGGCTCACAACTAGGCAGGAACACGATAGTTTTCTGCATATCGCTAGCGCCAAAGTCATTCTGGTTACCAGTAAGATCTCTCAGATCACCAATAGACTTACCGTCCCAAGTTTTCAGATTGAAATGTTCAGCAAAACCTTTCCAGCACTTCTTGCGCTCAGTTTCGGTGAGTTCCGTTTTAATGTTCACCGGTCGTGGTGGATCATGTTCAACCCACTCTTTACATTCCCAGTCTTCCATCTGCACAGGGATATCCGTCCAATCCGGGTCGGCATTGGAATCTTTAATCCAAACCACATCAACGGTCACTGCCCCAACAGCATCGGCACAAGTACTGATAGCCGGAGACGGGCAGTCGATGACCGGCAAGGTCAAAGTCCATTTTTCCCGTGGATAACCCCGCGGGTCATGTTCAAGACCATTATCTGGACACCTCTCCGTATCGGAATTGAGCCAACAGTCCCTTAAATCACGGTAAACATTATCAGCAACACCGTTTATCGTTCCTATCCCTTGCCCATAAATGATAGGGTTAGGATTACCTTCATAATCACAATCGCCTCCCTCAGGCTCAACATCTCTACACACAAGCGGTCTCATGGTCGTGGGGGTTGCTGTCGCACACGGTTGAGTAAAATTGGTCCAGGCGGCAGTGTTCGACGTCGTGCCACCACTGCTATTGAGCATCCTTCCGGTATTGCAACTGTAATTACCTGAAGAGTCGGTAATCATCTGCTTACAAATGGCTATAGGCTGGTCTACTTCATTCGGATTAAGTGTTCCCGCAAAACCTATATATCCTATGGCCTCAGCAGCCAAAGCAAACTCCTCATACCCAAAAATACGGGCAAAAAAAGATTCTGCACGTGTAGCATCCCGTCGAGCGACCACCCTCACGGCGTTGATGAAATCTTTATCTTCGTCCAAGGCAACCGTCGACCTCTCTAAACTGACGACAGTCATCGAATCATTCGGATAGAACCCTTTATTCAGGCTGCCTAAACCAAACGACCAGTGCCCCCTCTGGACATCCCCCGTGTTGCCACTGGTCCAATTGACGTCAACGGGAATCGCCCCCGACGTGGAAAGGGCCGCATTCGCCTGCGCGGCGTTTTTGGCCTCCTGGTTCGCATTCGAGTTTATCGCGGTCCCCTTATTTATATAGAGGACCCTTGCTCCGTTAAGGGCTCCGGCATCCGCCGCGTTTTGCAGTTCATTTTGCACCATCCAAAGATGGTGCACATCCACTGTCAAGGCCGCCAAACCAACGAAACCTAACATCAAAACAGCCGCAAGAATAATAATCGCACCTTTTTGATTTTTCACTGCACGTGGATATTTGAGTGAAAATAGTTTTTTCATGATTTAGTTCCTTATCATTCAAGACGCATTACAGCAACAGCCCGCAGAGGGATATCTCCGAAGCCACCACCAAAAAGGTCTGCTACCTTTGAAAAAAATATAAAGCGAAACGTATAATCTAATCTTACAGTCAAAACATCGCCGGAGTCATACGGAGTATTATTAGTATCGTCGCCATCTTTCCACTCATAAAATATGTTCTTGTCTTTAATTAGTTCGTTGTCGGCGCATAGCAACATAAATTTTTCTTTTTCTACGTTGTCTATTATTTCTTTTTGATACAGATATCTTCGTGTAGCATCATAAATTCTTTGCTCAACCTTATCTATCGAGGTTATTCCATCATCACCAATCATGTCCCCTCTATCGGGTACGAATACTATACCGGCTCTCGCACCTTCTCTACAAGCGTTGGTCAGCATAGCTTTGTCATACATATAGAAACTGAATTCAATAATTCCAAACAATAAAAGGAGCAGAATCGGCAGAATCAGTGCAAACTCCACTACTGCCGCACCTTTCTGGCTACGCTTTTTCATAACGATCCTCCACTAAGACCTTTTACACCAGACATGCAAATTCTAACGCATATTTAGCACCTTGCAACTGTCTGCAGGAAAAACATCGTCACGAAAAAAATCACGACGGACTTGACAAAACAGAATACCATGAGAAAATACAGATAAAGAAAAACACGATTTTTTATCCAACCACCTAAATTCAAATAGTTATACCGATTTAATTCGTAGACAGAAAGGAATTTTAGTCGTAACGCACAATATATTCACGGCGTATTTCATTGAGTTATGATATTTTTTGGTGATATTGGAGTTAATGCCGTTAATTTATACAAGTTGCTAGGCTGTATTTCTGAAAATTGCCTAGAAGGTAGGCAATAACCCAACTAAGAGGAGGCAAATATGAAAGGATTAAAAGACAATTTCGTCAAGCTGGTTAGAGAAGAAGAAGGTGCAACAGCAGTTGAATATGGTGTTTTGGTTGCCTTAATTATTGCTATCTGCGTAGTCGTTATCTGGCAGCTTGGTCTTAGAGTTAAAGGTGGATTTGAAACAGTAAACCAAACCCTGCAAAACGGTGGAGTCAATCCTGGAACTCCAGGGACAGGAACCTAATAGAAAACTTCTGGCGTGGGACATTTGGCTCAAAATGATTTTTTTCGGTTATTTATAGGTTTTTCGTCAGTTTGCTTGGCTTTTTTCTCTTTATTATATTTTTTTAGCGAACCAGTAATTTTTATAGCTTCTATTTATTTCATTGCAACCTGCTCCTGGGACTCTGTTAGAGCTAAAATCCCAAATTTTTTAAATGCCAGCCTTGCCATCGCAGGGCTGGCTTTATTCTTTTACAATGATGGCTGGGCCGGTCTCGTAACCGGCACAGGAGGACTAATCCTAGGACTGTGCCTATTAATTATCCCTTGGCTAATGGGGGGAATGGGAGCTGGCGACGTCAAGGCCCTTGCTGCCCTCGGCGCCCTGCTCGGTCCTTCCCAACTTATCCACGTTTTCATTTACATGGGATTGATTGGCGGAGTCATGGCCGTCCTGCACTATGCCTTCGAACGCAACTTAGTAGCTAAGACTTCAGGATGGTTTCACACACTCATGGCTTCGGCATTGACCAAGGACCCTCGTCTGTTGGTTCCTGAAACAACAGAAGTTTCTCGCTTCCCTTATGCTGCCGCAATCGCCTTTGGCTATTATTCCTACCTCGCCTTCGGTAAGGTTTTTTGATTTTTCTTACTACGATTATTGAATATTACTAAATCATTGCTACACTTCGATAAACATTAAATTCCCTTGGAGGCGTCCCATGAAAAATTACGGCACGTTGATCGCTTTGGCGGTGGCCGTCGTCTTCGGCATCCTGGCCGTAGTCCTTGCCAACCGGTGGATGAGCACACGTCAGGAGAAAGCGGCCATGTCGGCGCAGGTTCCCCTCACCCAGGTGGTCATCGCCGCCCGGGATCTCGACATCGGCACCAAACTCACCCAGGAGAACCTGACGCTGGCCGACTGGCCCAAGGCCAACGTGCCAAAAGGCGCCTTTACCAAAGTTGATGATGTGGTTGGCAGGGTTACTGTCACCAAGATGATTGCCGGTAAGCCACTCGTTGCAGCCGAACTGGCCAGTGAAGGATCCGGCGTCGGCCTGGTGGCCCAGATTCGTCCCGGCTATCGTGCCATGTCGATACGGGTCGACGAGGTCATCGGCGTTGGCGGCTTCATTCTCCCATCAACTTTTGTCGACATAATCGCCGTTGAGAAACAGGGGGAGAAGATGGTCGGCGACACGATCCTTGAGCGCATCCCGGTGCTGGCGGTGGCACAGGAGACGTTCGTCGAAGAAGGCAAGGCCAAACTGGTCAAAACCGTGACCATGGAACTTTCCCAACGGCAGGCCGAAAAACTGGCCGCTCAGATCAACCAGGGGCCGATCCACCTGGTGCTGCGGAATCCGACCGATCTTGGTGACAGGATTGTCGAAAAGGAGGAAAAGCCGGTGGTCAGGCGGCAGGTCAGTCGTGCCCCGGTCGAGAAAAAGGAAGGTTCCGGGTTCAACATCGAGGTCATCCAGGGCGACAAGAGCCCGCAGAGCTATAAATTCTGAGTCGTTTCTTATAACGGGGAGACAGGGAGGACATCATGCTTACAATGAAGAGATTTCTGGCCCTTGGTATCGTGGTCGCCGGCCTGCTGACCTCTGCCCAGGTTTTTGCGGCAACGACGGGGAAGTGCCTGAATGCAGCCCCTGACAACGAGTGTTTCCAGGACCTGGTGCTCGATGTCGGCGGTTCCACGGTCATCGACATTGACAAACCGACCAAGCAGATGAAGTTCGTCACCTCCGACGACAAGATCATCGATGTCCGCCCGTTCAAGGAGGACAAACTCTACATTCGCGGCAAAGAGGTCGGACACGGCACCCTGACGGTCTTCGATCAGTCGAACGGCAAGACCGTGGCCAAGATCGAAGTGGACGTGAAACCTCTTTCCACGGTCACCGACCTCAGTAGTCTTAAGCGCCAGATTGCCAAAAATTTCCCAGGTCAGGACATCAATGTTGAAGCGACACAAAAAGGGGTTGTCCTTTACGGTACGGTCACCGGCTCCGAAATCGTGGAACAGGTTCTGCGCCTGACCGACGGCTACCTCTCCTCGATCACCGGCGGAGTCATGACGTCCGACCAAAGGGTCATCACCCTCCCAAGTGGTCAGACGATTGTGCAGGATGCCGGCGGAGAAACGGCCACCGGCCGCTCCGGGAAGAAGATCATCAACCTGCTGAAAGTAGGCGGACCGCAACAGGTGCTGCTGGAGGTCAAGTTTGCCGAAGTCAACCGCGATTCGGCCAAAGAATTTCAAGCGGGATTTGCTTTGGCAGACATAGGAAACAATATAACTGGCGGGTGGTCCAGCAACAGAAGCACAGTCTTGGAAGCAACTCAATTTAGATCAAACTCGCTTTTTGGAAATATCCCTTTGTTGCCGAACATTTTTGCAATCAAACCTGACGACTGGGCCATCTTCCTACGTTTCATCGAAGAAGAAAATCTGGGGCGAGTCCTTGCGGAGCCTAAGCTCGTCACCATGTCTGGCCAGGAAGCAAGCTTCCTCGCCGGGGGTGAATTCCCCTACCAGACCGTCGAGGACAACGATGTCAACATCGAGTTCAAGGAATTCGGCGTAGGGCTGCGCTTCACCCCGGTCGTAGGTAGCGACGGCATGATCACACTCAAGGTGGCGCCGAGTGTCAGCGACATCGTCGATTACGTCGAGACCGATATCGGCGCGCAACCAATTCTCAGTACCCGCAAGCTTGACTCAATGGTGCAGTTGAGAGACGGGCAAACTCTTGCTCTCGCCGGGCTGCTTTCAGAAAGACTTGGCGAAACCGCCCGCAAGGTTCCTCTTCTTGGAGACATCCCGATCCTCGGGATGCTCTTCCGCAGCACCGAATTTCAGAACAAAAAAACCGATCTGATGATTGCCGTCACCCCTCACTTGGTCAAGCCGGTGAAGGAAGGGTTGCTTAGTTTCCCGGGTGAATACGTCAAAAAACCAAATCAATTCGAATTTTATCTGCTGGGCAAACTGGAAGGCATTCGCTCGGAGAATGATGCTTCGCAACTGCCGGCCCACAGATTTGCCATGCCGGCGGCCACTTCGGGCGGCGGTATGGAAGGCAGCTTCGGCCACATGGAATCAGCCCGTTAACTCATAATGTCGAGCAGAAAAGGAGATATGATCATGAAACTCTTCACTCTCTGGATCGGGTTGACCTGCGGACTTCTTCTCTGCGGCTGCGCTCATGAAACCTGCTACGTTGACAAGGAATTCGGTCTTGCCAGCAAAGCGGCATTTGACCAACAGATCGTCAATAAGGATTACAAATATGCGGACAAGGACGTTTCCGGCATGGACGCGCTCTATTCCGAAAATGTCATGGGTAAATACGCAGAGACATATACACAGAACTTCAAAAAAGAGGAAGTTGACATAACTACATTTGAGCAGTGACATATTGTATTTTAATATTTCCTAAGGAAGATAGATGACAAAGGAGCTTTTCATCGCCCTGGAAATCGCCAGCAGCGATCTGCTCGATACGGTGCAGTCGCTGCTGCGCAAAATTCCCGGGATCAAATCCCAGCATTGGGCGGGGGATCTGGGAGAAAAGGGGTCGATCGCGGTCAAGACCGTCCCTGATATCATCATCATCGACAACCACCCGACAAGCGGGGATTTGCTCGCCCGCGTTCGCACGATTAAAGGGCACTTCCCGCAAACCGCGCTGCTGGTAGTTTCCGGCAACCTCGACCCTCAAATTATCATCGACGTCATGAAGGCGGGCGCGGCCGAATATTTGGTCGAACCTGTTTCGGAACGGTCGTTTATCAATGCCGTCGAAGAAGTCAGGGTCAAACTGGCCAGCTTCGACAAACCGTCCCAAGGCGCGGTGTACAGTTTCATCAGCAGTAAAGGCGGCGTCGGTTCGACGGTCATCGCCACCAATAGCGCCGTCGCTCTGGCCATGGCCAAAGGGAAGTCGGTCGCCATGATCGACCTTGCATTGCAAGCCGGTGATGCCTCTGTGCTGCTCGACGTCGTGCCGAAAACCTCCCTGACCGACATCAGCCAGAATTTTCATCGCCTCGACATCGCCTTTCTGCGCGGTGTGATGATCAACCACAACACCGGGATCGGCTTTCTGGCCGCACCGCAAAACCCTGAGGACAGCGATGACGTGCGCGGTGAGCACGTAGCCGCCATCCTCGACCTGACCCGCAAACTTTACGACTGCATTTTCATCGACTGCCCGTCGATGCACATCAATGAATGCTCCATAGAGGCATTCCGGAATTCGGACAAAATTTTCATCGTTACCGACATGTCGGTCCCGTCAATCCGCAATACGGCAAGGCTGTGCAAGCTTGTCAGAAAATTCGGTATCCGCGGCGACCGGATCGAGATCATTCTCAACCGCTTCATCAAGGACAGCGTTCTGTCGATCGGTGAAATCGAAAAAAACCTCGAAAAGCCGATCTACTGGATCGTGCCGAACGATTTCGTCGATATTGTCTCCTCGATAAACCGGGGCGTGCCGTTGGTCAAAATGACGCCAGGTGCACCATTTTCGAAGAATATCACCGAATTTATACGCAAGGTCCACAATCTGCAGGAAGACCGTGCATTTCGCGGTCTTCGCAATATTTTCGGCAAATCCGTATAGACAGTTGAGGGGAGAGCACCGTGGCCATCAAAGATTTTTTGCACAGGCGCACCGAACCGGCCGTCCAGAACGACCCGACCGAAGAGCCACTTCCCGCTCCAGCGCAAAAGGCCGGCTCATTCTATGAGATCAAGCACAAGATCCATGGTCGCCTGGTTGAGGAAGCCAACCTCGCCGCGCTTAATACACTGGAGCATGGGGAGATTCGCAGCGAGATCCAGAATGTCGTCGACTATTACCTGCGCGACGAGAATGCCATCCTCAACGAGAACGAACGACAGTCGCTGATCAGTGAAATCCTGGATGAGTTGACCGGCCTCGGCCCGCTGGAACCGCTCTTCAAAGATCCAACCGTGGCCGATGTACTGGTCAACACCTATAAAGACATCTACGTCGAACGCTTCGGCCTGCTCGAAAAGACCGGCTCGCGCTTCGTCGACAACGCTCACCTGATGAACATCATCGACCGGATCATCTCCAGAATCGGCCGCAGGATCGATGAATCCTCGCCTATGGTCGATGCCCGACTCCCCGACGGATCACGCGTCAACGCCATTATCCCGCCGCTGGCGATCGACGGGCCGATGCTCTCGATTCGGCGCTTTGCGGTCAGCCCCCTGATGATGGAGGATTTGATCAACTATAAGACTCTCACGTCCGATATCGCGCAATTGCTGGCGGGCTGCGTCAAGGCCAAACTCAACATCATGATCTCTGGCGGTACCGGTGCAGGCAAAACCACTCTTCTCAACATCCTGTCAGCTTACATACCTGTCAATGAGCGGATCATCACCATCGAGGACTCCGCCGAACTGCAACTGCAGCAACCCCACGTGGTACGCCTCGAAACCAGACCGCCAAATATCGAGGGATCCGGCCAGGTGACCCAGCGCGACCTGGTGCGCAACAGCCTGCGCATGCGCCCCGACCGCATAGTAGTCGGCGAGGTGCGCGGACCCGAGGCATTCGACATGCTGCAGGCGATGAACACCGGGCACGAGGGGTCGCTGACCACTATTCACGCCAACACTCCACGCGACTCGCTGACCCGTCTGGAGTCGATGATTCTCATGACCGGGGTCAACCTTCCGGAGAAAGCCATGCGCTTCATGACAGCATCGGCACTGGACCTGATCATCCAGGTCTCGCGACTGACTGACGGCAGCCGCCGGGTGACATCGATTTCCGAGGTGGTCGGCATGGAAGGCGACGTCATTACCTTGCAGGATATTTTTGTTTTCGAAAAGCGCGGGGTGGACAAGAACGGCAAGGTCATCGGCGAGCACCGCTCCACAGGGATACGGCCGAAGTTCTCGGAACGGCTGGAACTGGCCGGAATCGAAGTTCCAGAAAAGCTCTTCAGGAACGACTCCTACTAGGCGGCAGGGATCGACATGGATACCCTCAATCTCTTACTTCTCTGTGCCGTTTTCATCTTTACCGTGGCGGTCATCGTCATGATCTACCTCGGCTGGGCGGAAAGCCGCTTTGCTGAGAAATTCACCATCAAAAGGCGACTTCTCTACATCTCCGCCGGCGGCAAACACGGCCAGGAGAAACTCGCCCGCTACCGCTCCAGTATTCTCAAGGATGTCGGCGCCTTTGAACGGTTTGTCTTTAATCTGCCGCGAATCAGCGCCCTCGACAGCCTGCTGATCAAGGTCAAATTCCCGGTCAATGCTTCAATCTTCATCACAGCTAGTATTGCCCTTGGTTTTATTGGCTTTCTAATAGGCTATCGCTATTTCCCACAACTAATCGCGGCTATTTTACTCGGGATCGCCTTCCTGTTCTTCCCCTTCATGCTCCTTAAACTTGCCGAAAAAAAATATTACTATCGCTTCAATGAGCAACTCCCGGAAGGCCTCGATCTGCTGGCAAGAGCCGTACGCTCCGGTCATGCACTGACCTCTGGAATTGAGATGGTGTCAAAGGAGTTGACCGACCCGATTTGCGCGGAATTCGCCGTCACAATTGACGAGATCAATCTCGGACTAACCTTCAGAGAGGCGATGGAAAATCTGTGCGCCAGGGTTCCCCTACAGGATTTGCGTTTCTTTGCCATCGCCGTCATGGTGCAGAAGGAGACCGGTGGAAACATCGCGGAAATTCTCGATAACATTAGCCGCCTCATACGTGAACGCATACAGTTTAAACGACAAGTCAGAGCACTGACTGCCGAAGGGCGCCTTTCTGCCATCGTTCTGATCACGCTACCTATCTTTATGTTCATCTATATCTATTTTGTTAACTACGAATATATTTCACTGCTCTGGATCGAACCTTTGGGACAGTACATGCTGTTCGGCGCCGCAGTCATGCAGATCATCGGCTCCTACATCATCAAGCGCATCGTTGACATCGATATCTAGGCAAGGGCGGGTCATCATGCAAGCCATTAAAAACACCCTGTTTGTCATTATAGAGAACTTCGATTACATCGGCATCCTGCTGCTCCTCTTCTTTGCGGTCGGCGCCTTAGTCTTCTCCGGCTTTTTTGTGTTGACCCAGAGCGGCGACAAAACCAAGAAACGTCTTCAGCGAATGATCGGCCTGAACGGCACTGACGGAGACGTAAATAAGCCAAAACTCCTTGCTCGTGAGGGGGGTGGGTTGGCGGAGAGAATATCCCGGCCGATCCATGGGCAAGCCTCTGTTGAGGACCGTTCCATGCGCAATCGCTTGCGCTTGAGCCTGATTCAAGCCGGTTTTCGCTCAGACAAAGCCCTGTACAACTATCTTGCGTCAAAGGTCCTGTTGCCTGTTTTCCTGGTTGGCCTCTACTTGGCGACGCGTTTTTTCTATCGACTCACCACCGACATTATCCTCTTTGTCATCATCCTGGCCGCACTGGGTTTCCTGTTGCCTAATATCTGGTTGGCTCTGGCCAAACGCGCTCGACAGGAGCGCATCTTCAAGGGATTACCAGATGCTCTTGACCTGATGGTCGTTTGCGTAGAGGCCGGCTTGGGGCTGGACATGACCTTCAAGCGCGTTGGCGAAGAAATCCTCATGACCTGTCCGGATCTGAGCGAGGAATTCACCCTCACTAATCTAGAAGTCCGTGCCGGTAAATCCCGCGATGAAGCGTTTAAGAACATGGCACTACGCGCCAACACCGCGGAAGTCCACAATCTGATGACCGTGCTAACTCAGACCAGCCGATTCGGCACCAGTTTGGCCACCGCACTGCGCGTTCACGCTGATGCCATGCGCGTCAAACGCCGGCAGATCGCCGAAGAGACCGCCGCCAAATCAACGGTCAAAATGGTATTTCCCCTAGTGCTGTTTATTTTCCCTGCCATTTTTGTCGTCCTTATCGGTCCCGGAGCCATCCGGATCATCCAACAACTATTTCCAGCGCTTGGTGGTTAACCCACTGTTGCCATATCACCGAAAGGGAAGCCTCTTCAATATGCGTGTTCCCATGTTTAGTGTAAATCTTACTTTTATTATGATCCTGTCTGCTACATTGATCGTATGTAACGGTTGTAGCGAAACAACTCGCAGAACCCGCCCTATGATCATCGACACTCCTGCCTACTCCTCCGACGGGATAGGAGCAGACCATACGAGCAGCCTGTCGCAAAAACCGACCAAGGAAATGATTTCAGCTGGTTTTGCTTATCTCGCGGCAGGCAATATCACCATGGCACGAATGCACTTTATTTCGGCACTCAAGAAAGATGATTCCAACCCCTGGGCCTATGTTGGGCTCGGCGATATCAGCTACCAATCTGGCGACTATCCCTCGGCGCAGGCCAACTATGATAAAGCGGCTTCTTTAGACGAGAGCAACTTGGCAGCGATTCTCGGACAAGCGCAATCGCTGCGGCAACAAAGAAAATTGAAAGAGGCTATGGAGAAAGTCGACAAGGCTAAAACCTTGGGCGCTAACGATGTAAGGGTTCTGACCGAACAGGCGATCAACTACGATTTGCAGGGGAAGGAAGATCTCGCAGCCCCCATCTACCAGGAAATCGCTGCTAGAACGCCTGATCAGGCAGCATCCTTCAATAATATCGGCATAAATGAGATCTCTCAGGGGCATTACGCCGAGGCAATCAGCAACTTCAGCAAGGCCTATCTTCTCGACAGCAAGGATGTGCGTATTGCCAACAACCTCGCCATGGCCTTCGCTCTCTACGGGCAGCAGGACCAGGCTCTCAAGTTGTTTACCAAGACGGTCGGAGTGGCTGCTGCCTGGAACAACCTCGGCTACATCTACATGACCCAGGGGAAATTCGATGAAGCCGAAGCTGCCCTAAAAAAGGCTATAGAACTAAATCCGAAGTTTTATGAGCGTGCCCAGGAAAACCTTGACAGACTGGAACAACTGCGCTTGGCCAATCATCGCCAGACAGCAATTTCTCCAGTTGCGCCCCCTCCATCAACGCACGCAGCCACTCAGCCCCCTCCCGAGCCGACTCTGGCTCCCGAAGACCCTGCTCCAGCACCCCAGCCACCAAAAACACTTTCTTCTCCTGAATGAGCTCAACACGCCGCACAATTCTGCCCGACCCCGCAGGCCTCTGGGGGGTGACTATCTTCATTATTCTTTGCAGCATCGGCGGCGCCAAGGCGCTTAAGGATGGTGACACCCTCTGGCATATCCGCATGGGCCAAGAGATGATCGCGCGTAGGGCGATACTCAAAACGGACATCTTTTCCCACACAGCATACGGCCAACCTTGGCATGCCCATGAATGGCTTAGTGAAATTCTCATGGCCGCGATGCACGATTGGGCTGGACTGGCAGGCGTTACGATTTTTTATCTTGCCATTATCAGCCTTGCCTTTACCGTTATATTGAAAGTGACGTGCAAGTTCGCGAACGAATACACCGCTAGTCTCGCAACCGCAATTGCTCTCCCCAGCGTTTATGTTCACATGCTTGCTCGTCCCCACATTTTCACCTGGCTGGGAGCAGCACTGACGCTATTCTTATTGGAGCGAGGAGGACGTTGGCCCTGGCTTTTAATCCCAATCTCAACGATATGGGCAAATCTTCACGGTGGAGTGCTTTTCGGTCTGGTTCTGCAGGCTATTTTCTGGGGGGGCAACTGCCTTGACAGCTATCAAGATAATATCAGTAACTGGCTTAAAACCTGCTGGGCGAAAGGCAAGTCGGCACTTTTGATTCTGATTGCCTGTGTTGGAGCAACAATTATTAATCCATTCGGCTATCAGATTTTTCTCTTTCCCTTCAAGGTGGCCTCCCCAGTTTTCGCTCAAGGTATAAGCGAATGGCGAGCACCAGATTTTCAGGCGCTTTGGTTTTCCAAGCCTTGGGCAGTTGGTGTCGTTTTGGCTGCCTTGTGGTCGGGACGGAAATTACCATGGCGCTGGAATTTGCTGGCGCTCTTTCTCTTCTGGCAGACGCTTAGTCACGCAAGGAACCTAAGTCTTGCAGCGCTACTACTAATCCCTTACTTTTCAATTTTTTTGCGAGATATTCTGGGAGGGATAGCCTTTTGGAGAAGGAAAATTACCGATGGCATTGATTTGCTCCTTTCACCTTGGTCTGGGCCTATCGGCATCATTCTCCTAACACTAATTTTCCTAAGTGTTATTGCAGAAGATACTTTGGGAGCAAGAGGGTTCGCAAAGACAAGCTTCCCTCTCGCAAAAGAAAATCTAGATGAGGTCGTTGCGTTTCTCGACAAAGGTTATCCGGAAGGGAATCTGTATAACGATTATGAGTGGGGTGATTATTTAATTTATGCTTTCAAAAAACCACCTCTAGTTTTTATAGATGGGCGAGCAGATATGTATGGCGAAGATTTATTTTCTGAGCATAATAGGATATTGAATCTTGACGTGGGGACAGATGATCTTCTTGTAAAATATGAGATAGGCTGGACTCTTTTACCTAAGGAAAGTATTTTAAACCGTAATTTACGTGACTGCAAGGGTTGGGAATTGTTGTACACCGATGATTTTGTTGAAATCCTTAAAAAGAGTCCGTGATTTTGTTTCCGTCCATATTACACTTAACTTTTAACAAAAAACGTATTTCTCAGGTAGTACTGTTAATCTTAGCCGCCTTTGGCCTAGGAGAGATTATCGTTAGTTCCTATTCTCTTCAGCCAGAACTTTCCGGACGCAAAGATTTCACTATGGAATACCTTATGGGGAAAGCCCTCCTGAGCGGCGTCGACCCATACCTGCCCTTATCAGAACTTCAATCTTTACACCCATTCCCAGACGATCGCAAGATGCATCAGCCTACGCATCCACCGGTAATGGCTCTCATAGGAATGCCTTTGGCTCTCTTTCCTTATACATGGGCAGTGTGTTTATGGTTTATTATAGAGATCCTTCTCGTCTTTGTTTCATGTCATCTTCTCTTGAGACCGTGGCATGAGCGCCTCCCCCTCATTTCATCGATAACTGTTTCTCTCGCTCTTTTTGCCTGGGACCCATTTTCTAATGAACTGATTAATGGGCAGTTGAATTCAATACTGTTGCTACTATTGACCTGCTCATGGCTGCAGTTCAAAAAGGGGAAGAACACCAAAGGGGGGATTTTCCTCGGCCTGGCGATCGCAATCAAGTTGCTATCTTGGCCTCTCACGATTTTCTTGCTCATCAGACGCAACTGGCATGGTTTTTTAGCAACAGGGCTTACCGCGACTGTTGTCAACACAATCGCAATTGCACTAATTGGCCCGGAACCTGTATGGCGCTACTTTACGACAACAAGTTCAATACTAATTTCAGGTTGGAGCGCGGACGTTGCAAACTTTTCTGTTTGGTCTTTGGGAAGGCGCTTGTTCACAGGGGCTGCCGGCTATGGTTTTGCCGTAGACTTAGTCGCACCTATTTACGATTCTATTCTAATTACAAATATAGCATCAAAAGTCATCCCAATAATTTTCTTTTTTTACAGCCTTTATCTGGCAAAGCGTATTAATAATTTAGGACTTGCCTTTGGTTTTATGGTATGTTTGTCAATATTGTTTAGTCCGATTTCGTGGAGTCATTATCTTGTTATGACAACACTTCCGATTGCTATAGCTAGCATGACTTTTCTTCAATGCAAAGGCAAATACACTGAAAATATTTTTATCTATATAGTCTCATTTATCACTATTGTCCTTCTATCTATACCAATGTCAACAACAAGAGATCTGATGCACTTCTATGAGTACGAAAGATACAATAATAATGACGGGGTTGTTACACATGTGTCATCTTTCAGCGCCGGGCTGTTCACCCTGACTCCGCTCGCCGCCGTATTAAGCCTAATGTGGTTGCTTTGGTTGATTGACAGGAGGTCAAACGCGGAAATAGGTTAACCTGATTCGGAACAAGTCCCACAGCATCTGTATCATATCGATAGAGTTTCTCGCTCGACACAAAAATAGATTCCTCAGGTTGACTGAGATTGCGGGAATATCTTCCCATTTAGCACTCCCAGACGCGCCAGCCGAAATTGCAAAGAAACCTTAAGAACCCCCAAGCCATAAACGATACTACGCCGCAAATTGATCGAAGAAGCATCAGGAAAATATTTAGTCGGGCAGGAAATCTCACCAATCCTGAAATTGTAATAAACGGCCTGCGCCAGCATCTGGTTATCGAAAATGAAGTCATCTGAGTTGCAGCTTAACGGCAGAGTTTCCAGAACCTTCCGGGAAAACGCGCGGTATCCCGTGTGATATTCCGAAAGCTTCTTATTCAAGAATAGGTTTTGCATCAGTGTTAAAAATCGGTTCGCAACATATTTGTAAAAAGGCATCCCTCCCTTGAGAGCCCCTTCCGAAAGAATCCGGGACCCCAAAACCACATCATACTGTCCGATGGCTATCAGCGAACCCATCGCTACCAACAGTTTGGGCGTGTACTGGTAATCGGGATGCAACATGATTACAATATCAGCCCCACGCTTGAGCGCATGTCCATAGCAGGTCTTCTGGTTGCCACCGTACCCACGATTTTTATCGTGAACCACAGTGTAAAGGCTTAATTCCCTCGCAATATCGACAGTTTTGTCGCAACTGGCATCATCAACAAGAATAATGTCGTCGATGTATTCACGCGGAATTTCTGCGACGGTAAGAGCAAGAGTTTTTTCTGCATTATAGGCCGGCAACACAACGCATACCTGCTTGCCATGGATCATTTGCAACCCTCTTCGTCAGGCTAAGGACAAGGTCCATCCAAGAAGCTACCCCTCTGAGAGAAAATTCTGTTCCGATGAGAGCTTTGTGCTTGAATAGAATTGTAACACCGGCTCATTCAGGTAAATTATACAGATTATACGGAAATATGCACTTTTCCTATTGGCAAAAACCTCGGTGAGACAATGATGTTTACAAGTTTAAATCGCGACAGTAACGCAGTCGGAATCTTCTCTATATTTGCCGCCTTCCTCTCGTCTCGCCTTCTCTGTTCGGTTTTCGTCTACCTTGGGCACAGCCACCGTAAATACCTCTCCCCCGTTAAAGGCGGTTGGGAAGGCGTGCCCAACTGGTGGCTCAACCCCTGGACTACCTATGATTCCGAATGGTATCTGCGCATTGCACAGCATGGCTACGACTTCAAATCGACAGCGTTCTTTCCGCTCTACCCCTGGCTATTGCGAATATTTCCAAATGACCCAGTTGTAATGGCCTTGGGAAGTCTGGCCATATCTCACTTCGCTTTCCTCGCCGCGCTAATCCTGGTTTTTCGTCTGACAGAATTGGAGTGGAACAGCAAGGCGGCCCACATAACCGTGTGGTTGCTGGCCTTCAGTCCTGCGGCACCTTTTTGGGGTGCCGTCTATACGGAATCGTTATTTCTGATGCTGCTCGCCGCAACCTTCTTGGCAGTACGCACGGGGAAATGGTGGCGGGCGGGTTTGATTGGGGGTCTAGCAGCAGCGTGTCGCAATCCCGGAGTTCTCATTGCAGCAGCGCTGTTTCTTGAGGGAGCATCAGACAGGAAAAGTCAGGCAGCCCCTGGCAAGCGCTTTGCCTGGGTTATCCCGTTAGTGGTTTTCCTCGCAGTGCAAATCACCTTTTGGCTCGAATTCAGTGATCCGCTGACCGGCGCAAAGGCCCACATTTACCGCAAACTGGATTGGCCCTGGATGCCAATCATCAGTGATTTGACATCGATCTTCACCGAACAGCACAGCCTGGTTTTCATTCTCGTTGCAACAGCCGGGGTTTCCTTCACAGTTTTTGGTCTATTTTCTCCAGTATTTGCATTTAACCGCCTGAGGTTGAGCTATCTGGCCTTGATCTTTGGCATCTCGTTGATGAATTTGACCTTTGCCTACCAGATTTCTCCTCAAACAATAAGTGCAACCCGCTACATGGCCCCTCTGTTTCCTGTCTGTCAGTTTATATCAATTTCCGTATTCAAAGAGGTTAACTCTAAAACTCCCTTATTATTTACTGGCGTATGGCTATTTTTATTTGTTATTTTCAGTTATCTTTTCGGTCTAAAAAGTTATCTCGGCTAAATGGTTCCTCTTTCGCGTCAAGTAAAACCTTCGTTGCCCTATGATTGCCCCCCCCCAAGCAAGGCATTACATCTGATGCAAAACAAATCTCTCAACATCTCTAACGAATGCCGCACCGGGTGAACCTTACTCTCCGGACTATTCCGCCAATACACACCAACCTCTTCAACCCTCAACCCTTTTCGCCGCGCAAGATAAAGAACCTCTACATCAAAACTGAATCCGTCAATCCGACAACGTGAGAACAATTCGCGCGCGGCATCGCCACGGAAACATTTGAAGCCGCACTGCGTATCTTTTATTCCCGGCACGGTTATCAGTTGCACAAACTTGTTGAACGTTTTTCCCATCAGCACTCGATAAAAAGGCTGATATTGAGCAATCAAAGATTCACGGATGGCGCGCGAACCGATGGCAATGTCGCAATCCTCCAAGGCTTTTAGAAGCTTGCGAACTTCGCGCATCGGGGTGGACTGGTCGGCATCGCTGAACAACACGAATTGCCCGAAGCTGGCCAGGACCCCCTGGCGAACGGCATAGCCCTTGCCACGATTGATGGGGTAACTGATCAGGCGAACATTCGGGTGCTCTATTGAAAAAGTCCTGACGACTTCTGCAGTACCATCGGTGCTGCCATCATCAACGACGATCATCTCGAAATCGGCAAAACGCCGGCGCAAAGACCGCCACATGGGTCCAAGAGTCACAGCAAGGCGTTTTTCCTCATTGAAGGCGGGAATGACGACAGTAATGAAGGTTCTGTTCAATGGGTGGCTTCCCGCTTATCAGAATGTAGATTTGTAAGAGTATAACTGAATGTCTCGAATTTTCATCAGTCAGTAATCTCTACCATCTTTCCAGGAGGAACGTTTCCTTGACCACCTTCCCCCACACAGCTAAACTCCGTCAATCGATCTAAACAGAAGGAGTCAAAGATGTCCATCGCTACCAAAGTCCAAGGAGCCATCGAAAAGGCCTCCTGGATTCGCCGCATGTTTGAGGAAGGGGCCGCACTGACCGCCAGGTACGGCGCCGAGAACGTCTTCGACTTCACTCTCGGCAACCCGGCCGTCGAGCCGCCCGAGGCGTTCCGCCGCGAACTGCGCAAGCTGGCAGAGCAGCCGATCCCCGGCATGCACCGCTACATGAACAACGCCGGCTACGACTTCACCCGCAAGGCCGTGGCCGAGTTTCTTGCCGAGCAGACCGGCGTTGCCGTGACCGCCAGCCACGTGGTGATGATCTGCGGCGCCGGTGCCGGACTCAACGTGGTCTTCAAGACGATTCTCAACCCCGGCGAAGAGGTGGTCATCCTCACCCCCTATTTCGTCGAGTACAAGTTCTACGTCGACAACCACGGCGGCACGACCAAAGAGGTGTGGACCGACCGCGACACCTTCCAGCCCGATGTGGCCGCCATCGAAGCGGCCATCGGTCCGAATACTCGCGCCCTGCTGATCAACTCGCCCAACAACCCCACCGGCGTGGTTTACCCTGCGGAGACGCTGGCGGCGATCGGTGCCATGCTCGAGCGCAAACAGAAGGAACTAGGGCGCACCATCTACGTGATTTCCGACGAGCCCTATGCGCGCCTGGCCTTCGACGGCAACAAGGTCCCGCAGGCCTTCAATTACATCCGCAACAGCATCGTGGTCACCTCGCACTCCAAGGATCTGGCCCTTCCCGGCGAGCGGATCGGTTATCTGGCCGCCAACCCGGCCATGGACGACTGCGCCCTGTTCATGGAAGGGGCGGTCTTCTGCAACCGTGTGCTCGGATTCGTCAACGCCCCGGCGCTGATGCAGCGCCTGGTGGCCGGATTGCAGCGCGAAAGCGTCGATGTCGGCGAGTATCAGCACAAGCGTGACATCCTTTACAATCACCTGACCGATCTGGGCTTCCACATGGTCAAGCCGGGCGGCGGCTTCTACCTCTTCCCACAATCGCCCCTCGAAGACGACGTGGCCTTCGTGCGCAAAGCACTGGAACACAACATCCTGCTCGTCCCCGGCAGCGGTTTCGGTGCTCCCGGCTATTTCCGCATCGCCTACTGCGTGGCCATGGATGTCATCGAACGCAGCCTGCCGGCCTGGGACAAGTTGGCGAAGGACGTGGGGCTGTAGATGGAGAAGCGCTTTCTCCCCCCTGCCGAGGCCGCAGCCGCCATCGTTGCCGCCGGCGAACGGGTGCTGACCCAACCGCTGTCGCGCACCCTGGTATTGAGCCTGCTGGCCGGCTTTTACATCGCCTTCGGCGCTCAGTTGGCAACGGTTGTGACCTCTGACGCCACCCAGCACCTGGGGCTCGGGATCAGCCGCTTCCTGGGGGGCAGCGTCTTCTCCCTCGGCCTCATGCTGGTGGTCGTTTGCGGGGCGGAACTCTTCACCGGCAACAGTCTGCTGGCCAAAGCTGCCCTGCAGGGGCGCATCCCGTGGAGCAAACTGGCGGAGAACTGGGGGGTGGTTCTGCTGGGGAATTTCGCCGGATCACTCTTCTTCGCCTGGCTGATGTTCGAGACCGGCCTGTGGAAGACCGGGCGAATCGGCGAGCACGCGGTCGGCATCGCCGCGATGAAGTGCCAGCTCGATTTCTGGCCGGCGTTCGTTCGCGGAGTGTTTTGCAACTGGCTGGTCTGTCTGGCGGTGTTCATGGCCTTTGCGGCCCGCGACGTCGTCAGCAAGATGCTGGCCTGCTACATGCCGATCATGGCCTTTGTCGCCAGCGGCTTTGAGCACAATGTGGCCAATATGTACTTCATCCCCGCCGGGCTGTTCGTCGACGGCGCGCTCGGCCAGCAGACACCGGGTCTGACCTGGGGGAACTTCTTCCTCGGCAACCAATTGCCGGTCACCTTGGGCAACATCGTCGGCGGCGTGGTCTTCGTTGCCTTCGCCTACTGGTACGTCCATCTGCGAAGCACCTCTAAATAGCCGGAGTCACAACTCTACTGTGCATCGAGACAATCGGGTCCGGACGGCTGTTTGAATGAAACAGCGAAATATGCGATAGTAAAAATGTGGTGTTTGTTGCCAAACGACATCTCAAACTCTTTACAAGGAAAAGTTTTCAAAGGGGGTGCCCAGGTTTCGACGGGGATCGGAAGCGCAGGTTGCATGCCGGAGTGGGCTGGCTCCGTAAAAAAGCCCAACTCAACAAACGCCGACAACGACGTTCGTTACGCACTGGCCGCCTAATTAGGCGACCACATCCTTGAACCTTTCGCCCACGGGGGATCCTGGATGTCATTCAGTGGGCTAGTCGGGGTGAGTGTCTGTGGCGCTCCGGCGAAACTTAGCAGACTCGCCCGAAAGTTATCCCGTCCGTGGGAGCACCAAGGGTCAACTTAAAACGCGGACTAAGCATGTAGACGCCTGACGTGGATGGTTTTCGGACGCGGGTTCGATTCCCGCCACCTCCACCAATTAACAATCCAGCAACATCCAGTGAAGCACGGAGAACCCGTCTAAATGGCGGGTTTTTCTGTGTTTAACGTCCTACATTGTCCTCTACCGGCTATTGACAACCAACTTTTTTGGCGGTACTTTTCCACCATGAATACCGCCAAAACAAAACGGATACCGCCAAAAGGAGGGAAAGGCCATGCCCAAGCGCATTGCTCCACTGTCGGACACTCAGGTGAAAAATGCCAAGCCGAAGGCCACCGACTACAAGCTGGCCGACGGTGGTGGCATGTATCTGCTGGTGACGGGCCCCGGAGGTAAGCTCTGGCGCATGAATTACCGCTTCTCCGACAAGCGCAAGACTCTGGCCCTCGGCACCTACCCCGACGTTTCTCTTGCCGACGCTCGCCAACGCCGCGAGGATGCCCGGAAGCTACTGGCCAAAGGTGTTGACCCCGGCGAGATCAAAAAGGCACAAAAGTTCACGCAGGGCGCCACGGAGGACAGCTTTGAAGTGGTGGCACGGGAGTGGCACGGGAAGTTTTCGGCAACTTGGTCACCGTCGCACACCATGACCACGATTAAACGGCTTGAGCGTAACGCCTTCCCCTTCATTGGCAAACGCCCCATTGCTGAGATCAAACCGCCAGAACTATTGACGATCTTACGGCGGGTGGAGTCCAGAGGGGCGCTTGAGACGGCGCACAGGGTCAAGACAATCTGCGGACAAGTCTATCGCTACGCTGTATCGACGGGCAGAGCCGAACGTGATATTGCCGCCGACCTCAAGGGGGCTCTGCCGCCCTATAAAGAGCGCCACCTTTCCGCCATTACTGAACCAGACAAAGTTGGGGGCCTACTTCGAGCAATCGATGGATACACAGGAAGTTTCGTTGTGAAAAGTGCTTTACGGTTAGCCCCCTTATTTTTTGTCCGTCCGGGTGAAGAGTTGGGAAAAGCAGAGTGGGCTGAATTTGATTTCAATAATGCAGAATGGATAATTCCTGCCCCCCGCACCAAAACAAAAAGGCAGGATCACATCGTACCTTTATCTACTCAAGCGATTACGATTCTACTTGAACTTAAGCCTTTAACTGGTTGCAGCAAATATGTATTCCCCTGCCACCGCTCAAATGCACGCCCCATGAGTAACAACGCGATCAATGCGGCACTGCGGCGCATGGGATTCGATAAGGACACCATGACCGGCCACGGCTTCAGGGCAATGGCGCGAACAATCCTTGATGAAGTCCTGAACCAGCGGGTTGACTACATCGAGCACCAGCTTGCCCATGCCGTCAAAGACCCAAATGGCAGAGCGTACAATCGGACTGCACACTTGGTCGAACGGAGAAAGATGATGCAGCTATGGGCGGATTATCTTGACGGGCTAAAGGCCGGGGCAAAGGTGATCCCGCTTCGTCGCCCAGCATAACCATCACCGGATGGAACCAACCCTGACTGCGCAAGCTATTGCTGAACGCCTTGACGATCTGCTGCACCTGATCGACCAGTCCTGCAACCACGGATGAACGGATACCCACCCCTGCCGCACTTGTCGGGCCGTCGGTATCGTCCATGATTTAAGGAGCGAGATCGAGGGAGTTTGAAGCATCCCACCCCCACCCAAAAGGCCCTGCCATTCGGCGGGGTTTTTTATTGGCAGGACGGGAACCCCCAACAAAAGTTGGCACTTATCGGCGGCGTCATCTCCATAATGCGCTGTAAGCAAGTTACTGCAATCATTGATAAATTTACATTGACATACGAGGCAAATGGAGTTTATAGGGTAAGTACGGACAAAGGAGCCAGCAACTTTATGGCGTGGAGAATCATTCATAGATCATATAAGTCGTGCCAGCAGTTTGAGGCTGAAAAGCCACTACGCAATAAGGTGACGGAGATACTCGGTGCGCTTCGATCCAGCCGCAATGCCGCCCCAGATGAAGCCCACTTCGTCGAGTTGCACTGTACCGGCGGAGGGCTGGCTAGACCTGTCACAAGCCCAAGGGCACGCCTGACCGTACAGAGATTTGTCACCAACATCCTCGCCGATAACGGCATAGAGAAACACTCTGGCAAGGTGCTCGTGCCCATGCTTGGCCAAGCATTTTTATCAGGTGAACTCATCGTCGAGGTAGGTATGCCCTTGCCCGACGAGTTTGGGAATATCGACTTTTATGAAACGGCAAATGAGGCCAGAGGACGCGCAACGGAGACCATTGCAGGGGCTCTTGTAGATTACTCCGCGTATCTCGACAAAGATGCTTTGTAAGAGGCCTTCTCGTGTCGCTGACCTGACCTAGCGAGTCAGCCTATCGGGAGCGAGCAGGCAAAATAACCCACCACGGCAAAGGCCGGAGTGGGGCACGGGATGTAACACCTCTGAAGCTTGGAGCCTATGTTTCCCCAGTGACTTGGCAGTTGGTGCGAATGCGCTAACTTGTTGGCACTGGGGTTTATATCAAGACCCGCATTGAACCTCAGACCAACAAGGTCTGGGGTTTTTGTTTTGCGGGTCTGAAAAGAGAGGAGTTATGGCGGAGCGTTATCTCAGGGTTAAACAGGTTTTGCCCATCTTGAGTATCGGGAGGTCAAAGTGGTGGCAGGGGGTGAAAGACGGCATCTACCCTCAACCGCTCAAGCATCTTGGCCCAAGAACGACTGTCTGGCGGGAGTCGGAAATCATCTTACTGGCAGAAGGTAAATGGCAACAGAGAAACGGGGGCCACCATGAGTAAAGCGAAAACCCGCCGGGGTGGAGGGGGAGCCATGAGTGACCGTCTCGCTCATCAACTCGCCAACGTCAAGAAGTGGCCCAAGAAGGCAGGCAAGGCCGACTACCTTCGGTTTCTCTCCGGTGAACGACTGACCCGCGACCAAGTGATCAAGGCAATGTGCTACTCCTGTGTCGCAGGTGAAGACACTGATCCATGCACCGCAGTCACCTGTACACTGATCCAGTACTGCCCGTGGAACACACTAGAGGAGTCAGGCGACTCAGGGGATACCGAGACCTAGGGCCACCCACCAAAATCTCTGGGAGGGGCTACACGGGCTACCCAAGAGGACTGCCGGTCAATAAGTGAAAGCCCCGTCGGACAGGACGGGGCGATCTTAAACCTCAACCCAGCAAGCGAGGCGCTGAGCGATGAAAAATATAGCAGGAATCCACCAAGACCTCCAGACCTTCATCGAGGTCATTACTGGTGACATCGATGCTCCCGTAACGTTTCAGACCTTCAGTGACAAGCAAGGCAGCGAGACCCCCGCAAAAGTCCACCATGGAGCAGTTTGTTCGCTCACAAAGAAGTTGTTGGCTCAGAACCAGAAGGGAGCTGGCATCTTCATGATGATCAACGAGGGGGATCAGCAGGGCCGTAAGGCAGAGAACGTAATCCAAGTTCGCGCCCTGTTTGCTGACTTCGACGGAGCAGATTACAGACCCGCAACAGAGCTACTGACACCCCATCTCGTAGTTGAGACCTCGCCGGGAAAGTATCACCTCTACTGGATCGTCAACGACTGCCCCTTGGAGGAGTTCAGCCCCGTCCAGAAATCCATCGCCAGCCGCTTCGGCAGTGATCCCTCGGTGCATGACCTCTCCCGCGTCATGCGTGTGCCGGGGTTCCTCCATCAGAAGTCGGAGCCGTTCATGGTTCGCATCATCGAGAGCAACACCATTCCACCGTACGGGAACGCAGAGGTTTCCAGTGCCCTTGGGCTTGACCTATCATCACACAAGAATGTTTCTCGGCAACCATCTGCGCTGCATAATATTACCGGTAGTGCAGAATGGGAGTTTATTGACCCATCGACAGGCGAAGTTATTAACCTCAAGAACTGGGCGTTGGAGTATCCCGACTTCCTGATTGCCGATGTGCTCCTAGCCAACAAGCCAGAAGTCATAATTGGGGCACCCCGCGACGCGAGACAGCACATCAGGTGCCCCTTTCATTTTGAGCATACAGATCGATCTGACGACACCGCGACTTTCTGCATCAATGGCAATGCTTCCGACACCACAGGATTTGTGATCAAGTGCCTTCACGCGCACTGCGTGGGTAGAGACAGGCTCGACTACATCAAGCAAATGCTGACACTCGGATGGCTGCCACTTGGAGCCCTAACTAACCAGCGGTTTTTGGCAGAACGCTATCGGCCGAAATGGGTCAAGTCCCCTATAGATCAGTTGAACAGGTGCCCTGCTTACAACGCTCTCCTGCCACACGAAAAGGGCGTGTTCATCTTCTTCCGTGAGCTTTGCTGGACGATGGGTGATGGGGCCTTAACTGACGACGACTGGCAACTGTCCCGTCAGCTAGGTCTGAGCGCCGACGAGTGGAGAGTCCTGCGGGAAACCTACCTGCGGAGTGGCCTGCTAAGAGCAGAGGACGGGAAGCTCGTTCATGATCAGTCCTTGGCAATATATAAGGAGAGCCAACGTGAGTATGAGAAGGCGTCACGCACGGGACGCAGGGGAGGAAAAAGTCGGGGTCGCAGCGAGCCCACGATGTTGTCTTCGTAGGGGTTCTTTCTCGATCTCAGTCTAAATCTAAATCTATATCTGTCGGACTCCTCCTCAAGGGGCCCTTTAAGGAAGGGTTGAAGGGGTCTTAATTAAGGGTAGAGATCATATCAGCGAGACGTTAGAAACAATAAAGCCGCCCCGATTGAGGCGGCTTTTTTCTCATGCGAGGGGCGGCCACTCTCATGTCCTAGTGATCCAGTCAACTAATTCCTCTCCGCCCACCGCCATACATGCCTATTATAAAAATCATCTTCTCTTATAAGAACCTATAAGCACCCCCTCCATCAACTAAGCCGCTGAAGTCGGCTATCACTTCAGTTGGCTGCTTCCTGACACTCCAGAGAACCAGCGCGATGCTCAAATAACTGTCCGTATCTCCCCCGATCTCTACAGCCCTTCTGATGATCTCCTCCTGAGTTTCCCCCTTTGAGCACTCTACAGCAGCCCACAGGCAGCCCGGACAGATAGGAGTATGCTCCCACCTCTCCATATTTGAAACCGATACTGGCGGAAAACAGTCCTCCGGTATCTGCTCCCCGGACAAGAAGTGTCGCACAAGGGCCGCAACGCACTTTTGCGCCAATGGGTGGGCATGGCTGACCATCGTGACCGCCTGAGCTAATTTTAGCGGATCAGCGGCCACTTCCCGAGCATAGACGGTGCAGGGGTAGGCCAGCGCAAGGCAGCCATTGCCCATTGAGTTGCGATCCCGCGAAATTCTCGTCAGTTGGTCAAAGGTAATTCCCCCCGATGCCTCAAAGGCCTTAACTGTGGCGAAGAGGTCTCGCCACGCCCTGCCGTAACTGGTCGCCGCATGGTGGCGGGTAATGTAGCTGGCCCAACCAACGGCGAAGGCTTCATAATCACCAGACCACTTATAGCCGTTGGCGAAACTGACAAAGCACCGCACCGAGTCGCTTTCATCGGTGCCATTGGGGTACTGCCATTGCCGCTGCATCAGTTGTTCATAGGGGACAGTTCCGGGCCCCATGCCCTCGACAGAAGCGCCGAGACGGTCACCCATAAAGTAGAGTTGCAGCAGTTCGTCGTCTATATCCATTGGCAACCCCTTGCGTTTGCTGCTGGTTGTGCTAACGTGGAGGTGCTTGCTTGGTTGCCGGATAACCCCCCGCGCTTAAAGAGGCGGGACTGGCCCGGAACTTGGCAAGCCCCCGACCCCTCACTTCGCCGGAGAAAAGCCCGTCGACCGTCATGTCGGGGAGCCTCTCATGCCAATCCCTGAACGAACCCTGTCAGGATCGGCGAAGGGGCAAGCAGACCCCGATACTCTCCGTGCTTGGGCTGTGGCGATGGAGGAGAGATCGGGGTCTTGCTTTACCTTCAATCACTCCCCCTTGTCCGGTTCCTCACTTGGGGAGGATTCCAACTGCTCCCTGACTTCCGTCTCGAACTCCGGTGGCGGCGGTATTGGCGAGGGAGCGTTTGATCCCTGCGAGTCGCTCTTGGGTGTCGAGGGCGTCTCCGGATCTGGGGGCTGTTGCTCCTTGGCGGGTGTCGAGGTCTTCCTCGGGCCGAAGGGGATGATGACCCCACCACCACCGAAAAAAGGTTTGTTCGGGTCTCTTAGACCATGAGTAACCTTCATAGCGTGATTCCTCCTGTAGGCTTCTTGGCGGCACCAGAGAACTGGCTTAAGTTCTCCTGCCTGTTGAGCCGATCGAGACGTAACCACCCACGGTAAATTAAGTCATCGGCCTCGGCACTTTTTGCTAGCGCCGTCAGTCGCTCTACCTCTTCGCGAGTCCTTGTCATATCTGCCTCCATACTGATCGTTGAACGCAAAAAACCCTCTCGGCAATGTGCTGAGAGGGTCTAGCTAGAATCATTCATGGCGGCCTCCATCGGTCGGACTTTGGCACCTTGCGGAATGCAGGTTGCCGTGGCGTCATAGGGTCGCGTCCCTCAGCCAACTCTTAATGGTGATGTCACGATAACATTCTGAACGGGAATGGCAAGGATAATCTGAACTGCCACAGAACGCTCGACATTGTCGTCAATCTGATGTAGGTTTTTTCCACAGCGTCTTGCTGCTGACCTCTCATAGTGGGCAATTGGAGCCCACCTTTCAAGTCAGCGGCAAGGCGCTTGTTTTTGTGCTTTGTGGCCCTTCTCCATTCCGTGCGGAGGGGCTGGGGCAGGAAACCAATTGGCTACATTGGGGATGTATATCGGTTCAGGGGGAGGTTAGTAATGTCGGCGTAGGTGTCATCAGCAGTGGCAAAAAGTACTGTCCAAGACCACATCTCATTACCGGAACTATCCGTAAAGCGGCCACCTGTCGCCTTCCCCTCAGTTTCCCTGAAACGCACAAGACCCTCACGTTCAAAAAAGTCTCGCAGGTTGACTTGGTCAGTAAAATCAAGGTCAACCGTTGAGAAGAAGAAAGTGACGATGGAGTATTGGTCTTGACACCAGTATTCCATGCGAAATGGGCGACCATCGGTAAGGGCACCTTCTGCCCAGCCAATATCTAGGGCTTCATTTTCGGGAGTCTTCTGGAAGTTGGGCTTAAACGTGGAGCGGTCTGGTTTGGGATAACCTGTGGTCATGGCCATTCACCTTTCGGGGTCTGGTCATCAGTCCTTGACAGCCTCATGCGGTCAGAAGACCGATGGCGTTTCAGTTCGTAATGCTTTGTGTTGCCGCTTGGGATTTACTTCTTAGGACTTCTGGAGGGGTGTTTCTGAAGGCATTCTCAAATTATCACTGTGGGCGGAACCAGTCAATCGAATACGGGGTGCAGGCCTGCCTATAGCCGTGGGGTGTCAAGCGTTATATTGGCACGGAATCATTGTCCTTTACTAAACATAGGGGTCTTTGATAGAAGTATCTGTGTGGAGTGGTAAGGCGGATCGGTTCTGGTTGCAGGACAGTCGGATTACCGGGGGACACATGAATATCGCACAGAGGCCACCTTTGGATGACAGGGGTGGCTTTTTGCGTATGAGGTTCTCCGCTTCTGGCGGCATAAAATGCCCGGCAGGTTTGTCGGGAACCATGCTGTTCTGGCGGGGACACGATGCGTAAAGGAATATTCTCAGAGGACTGTTTTTCGGAAGAAATCCTAGGCAATCCACGGTGTGTTGTCGGGGATTATATGCCGACATTTTTCCATCTACTTACTTGTTAGAGGTGCCCCATGCGCGCCATAGATAAATTCCTCCCCGACGAAGCAAACCGTCGGCTGTTCCCTGGCTTCATTGCATTCTGCCTTGCTGCTGTAGGTGTAACGCTTGTTTTCATCGCCCAAGCCATAGATTCACTCTGGATCTCTCCTTGGCTCGCTTTACTCGGCGTCATCATGGCGCTTCTCGGCATACTAGGTGGCTTTATTTGTATAATATACGGCTATTGGAGCATGCTACGAAGCTTCTGGCTCTCACGAAGAAAGAAAAGTGTAGACAGCACCTCTAACAAATCCCAAGAGCGGACGGAGTGATACGGTCTTGCTTCTCGTAAAATACACAGCCGCTCCACATACGGTGGTCCGCCGCTCAGGTCAAAGGCGTTAGCCAACATAGATCAATGGCGACATTAATATTTATCCTTATCAGTCTCGCGATATCGCTAATTATTTTGTCGCAATGGCAGATGCGGAGGTTTATTTTAACAGCAGGTGCCATCAAAGACAGTAGAAATATCGGAATCATCCGTAATTTAGCTTTTATTGAAACAGAGTACATAAAGCTGACTAAAAATAAATACGGGATAATTGGTGTCTGGTTTTGGCTTGAATTTTGTTCGTTTATGATTATCGTCGACATTATTACCGTATTTGCATGCATTGTTGGCTAACAACTCCCAAGAGCGGACGGAATGATACGGTCTTGCTTCTCGAAGAATACGCAGCCGCTCGGAGTTTCGGTGGTCCGCCGCTCAGGTCAAAGGCGTTAAAATGCAAACTTGATAAAAGCAGATAAAGGCGCCATTCAATCGAATTCAACGCAAAAGTCAGGGGTTGTCAGGCCGAGAAAGGATTCAATTCAGATAGCGCATGAATGTAGGGCAATGTAAGGCCGCGCTACAGGCATGATCATCAAAAGGCAAAATGGGTTTCTGCCGAATTAACCAGAAGAAGCCCGCACAACCGGTGGCATTTTAACAACTCCCAAGAGCGGACGGAGTGATACGGTCTTGCTTCTCGAAAAATACGCAGCCGCTCCACGTACGGTGGTCCGCCGCTCAGGTCAAAGGCGTTAGCGCTTAACGACACTTCACTATGAGTTGGATATATCTGATTTTAGCGGGACTCTTCGAGATTGGTTGGCCTATTGGCCTCAAGATGGCTCAAGAGCCTGCCTCTCGGTGGAGCGGCATCGCAGTCGCTGTGATCTTTATGGGACTGAGCGGTGCCCTGCTTTGGCTAGCTCAGCGCCAGATCCCGATTGGAACCGCATATGCAGTCTGGACTGGCATTGGCGCAGCAGGAACTTTTCTCGTGGGTGTGTTGTACTACGGCGACCCAGTCTCACTCGCAAGATACCTGGGCGTTGCATTGATTGTAGCCGGGGTTGCCACATTGAAGCTGGCCCATTGAGCGCTAACAACACGCCAAGCGGACGGATTATACGGTCTTGCTTCTCGAAAAATTCGCAGCCGATCCAAGATTCGGTGGCCGCCGCTTAGCTTAGAGACGTTAGGGCGCAATGATGACTGAATACGTTGTGGCTGGCGGCATAGTCGCAATTGTTCTAATCGCTTGGAGCGTCAGCCGGGGTATTCATCGGGAAGATGAGGCGAGAGCACGCAAAATTAATGAGGTTTTCTCGGGACGCGAATCACTTACCTCAGATATGTTTTATGATCGGTATTTCCGTAGCAAAGGGATCAAACCAGAGATCGTAGATGACATCCGTAGAATTCTTCAAAAGCAGCTAAATGCGGATATGTCTCGCCTAAGTGACGAAGATGATTTTTCGAAGAACCTCAGCTTTTTTTGGGATTTTGATTCAATGGCAGACGTCGAACTTATTATTGCCATAGAAGAGCATTTTAAAATCAAGATTACAGACAAGGAAGCCGAGCAAACAAATACGATTTCAGACTTGGTGCAATTAGTCTCAAACAAGTGCGCCCTAACAACACACAAGAGCTGACGGGATATACGGTCTTGCTTCTCGATAAATACGCAGCCGCTCGGAGTTTCTGTGCCCCGCAGCTCAGTTCAAGACGTTGGGCAGCAACAAAGGAGACCTTGAAATGAACATTCAGCGCGATACGAAGGGGCAACCGTTCATCGAGTGGGAACAGGCCCCTGGGGGATATAAGCGTGCGTGGATTCAACGAAAGTCTGACCCAGAAAAAGACTGGGCGAATGCGCGCGATGGTAGATATTTGAATGTGGTACGCATCGAAGAACTCGGTGCTGGCCCGGCGGGAAATGCCACGGACTTCCCTATCTTCTCGGATCTCTCAGACGAGCAGATTTTGGTGGCATTTGTAGCTTCAGTATCAGCCATAACTGGCTGCATTCTACCGTAGCTGCCCAACAACACGTCAGAGCTGACGGGAATATACGGTCTTGCTTCTCGAAAAATACGCAGCTGCTCGTGGTTTCGGTGGCCCGCAGCTCAACTCAAGACGTTAGGCATTACTGGGAGAGAGTATCTATGCCTTTGCACAAAAAGCTATTCTCTGAGGCATTTGGCACGTTCTGGCTCGTCTTGGCGGGCACAGGCGCTATCGTCGTCAATGATCTTACCGGCGCCCTGACGCATTTCGGCGTCGCTTGTGCGTTTGGCTTGGTCGTCTTCATCATGATTTCAGCCCTCGGTGATGTTTCCGGCGCGCACTTCAATCCGGCCGTAACCATCGGCTTCTATCTCGCAAAGAGGCTTCCTGCAAAAACCGTTGCTCCTTACATTGCCAGCCAGATTGTCGGAGCGGTTCTTGCGAGCATCGTTATCCATTCCCTGTTCCCTACGCACACAACGCTCGGCATCACCAGTCCGTCCGGTTCTTACGCGCAAAGTTGGGTTTTAGAAGCCATCCTCACAATGGGCCTCATGTTCGTCATTCTTGGGGTCTCCACCGGCGCTAGTGAAAAAGGCATTACGGCGGCCTTGGCTATCGGCGGCATTGTTGCCTTGGAAGCCTTGGTCGGCGGCCCTATCAGTGGCGCTTCCATGAACCCCGCGCGCTCACTCGCGCCTGCGCTGGTGTCAGGTCAGACGCAGGCCCTGTGGCTTTATCTCACAGCGCCCGTCGTCGGCGCGGCGGTCGCCGTCCTTGCCTGCATCTGCGCCAGAGACAAAGGCTGCTGCTCCACCAGCGCGGAGAGGTGCACATGATTAAAGCTCCTAAACGCATCCTGTTCGTCTGCGTCGAGAACTCAAACCGCAGTCAAATAGCAGAAGCATTTGCGCGCATGTTGGGCGGCTCGGACGTTGAGGCTTATAGCGCAGGTTCATCCCCGTCTGGCGTCATAAATCCAAAAGCCATAGAAGCTATGCGAGAGCTTGGTTACGACCTCACCACGCACAGCTCAAAATCAATCGAAGAACTGCCCAACGTAGAGTTTGATTTCGTCGCAACGATGGGCTGCGGAGACAAGTGCCCATTCATTCGGGCGCGTCAAAGAACAGATTGGGCACTTCCAGACCCAAAGCATATGACCCCAGCAGAGTATCGGGCCGTGCGCTCACAAATCCGAGAGCATGTGCGTCTCGCGCTTGAGTCTCTGGGTGTCGCTGTAGCGAGCGGTAATGCCTAACAACACGCCAAGCGGACGGATTACACGGTCTTGCTTCTCGAAAAATACGGTGCCGCTCGTAGTTTCGGTGGCCGCCGCTTAGCTTGAGGCGTTAGACATAAAGAAAATAATATGAGCCATACCGACAAAAGCGGAAAAATATACATTCTTCGCAATAGTTCCTTGCGGAAGGACGTTGTTAAAATAGGGCTTACAAAGAGAGAGTCGGAGAGACGTGCAACTGAGTTATCAAGCGCAACCGGCGTTCCTGAAAAGTTTGAGGTGCTTTACGAAGAAAGCGTTGCAAATTGCGAAAAGGCAGAAAAGAAAATTCATGAACTGCTAGATAAATACCGAGTTTCTTCGAACAAAGAATTTTTTGCGCTTCCTCTTAAAACTGCCGTCAGAGCTGTTTTTACAATCTGCTCCGAAATTAACAAAAATGAATTAACCCGCGCAGCAATATTGGTTGATTCTGGCCTCATTACAGAAGATCGCATGAAGATGCTAAAAGACATTTTGTTGAGGCACAACGGAAGTGATTTAGAAACGAGAATGCATATTATAGTAACAAGAGACGGAAAGCGGAAAAGCGAGACCATCATTTCAATGCCAAAAGAGATGCGTGTCGATTTTACTGAAGAATTGAGAAACGAACTGCTCTCGTTAGAGTGTGTATCGGACGTTATCTTCGAATAATATGTCTAACACTTATCAGGCCCCCGGTGGTCAAGGGTAAAAAAGACCGCTGACGAAAAAGCTTTTGCCTTTCGTTCCTTGACAAGCGACTGATCAAATCCGAGCCATCCGCTTCCGACTTGGGCTTTTGGC
>Ga0209725_1000218_pt1 | contig 35161 bp, 36 predicted proteins | sample I18A1metaG_FD_184145 | JGI IMG/M metagenome (GOLD analysis project Ga0209725, IMG submission 184145) | Lake sediment bacterial and archeal communities from Gulf of Boni, Indonesia to study Microbial Dark Matter (Phase II) - ​I18A1 metaG... | ecosystem: Environmental > Aquatic > Freshwater > Lake...
TGCCAAGCGTCCTTCACTCTATCCGAGATTTCTTAACGTTTAGTAAGTAATCCGCAAAAAAGAGAAGGATAAATACTTATCTGTAAAGTTTCCAACTTATCCATCTAGTCTCGGCTATTTCCTCTTTCTAAAGAGCTTGCTACCTCCGACGTCTGTGACATACTCGAACCCTGCTTCAACCAGTTTTCGAGCTTCATCTAGAGTTTTGGCTACTGCTGAACTGTATTCATCGCTCTCGAAGCTTATCAACTGCGTGTAGAGGATCGTGTTAGTTATGCTCTTGTGGCCGAGGAGCTGCTTAACATAGAGGATATCTCTTGTTCGGTGATATTCGGTTGTCGCCTTCCAGTGGCGCAGTGTATGGAATTTTATCTGCAGTAGCCTTGGGTTCTGTAGCTTCTGAGCCAACCTGCGCCTCTGCTGCCAGAAGGTGTTCCTCACGGAAGTGCAGAGCACTCCTCCGAAGACCTTCTCGCTTCTTTTGGGCAACGCATTCAGCATAGCGACCAGTTTGTTTGACATCTTGAGGATTCTAGGGTTGCTGTTCTTCTCAGGCTCATTCACAGTTATGGTGCCTGCTTCGAAATCTATGTCCATCCATTTCAAGCGCCATGCTTCACCGATTCTGACGCCTGTTTCCTTCATCAACTGTAGGACTGTGGCTGTTTTCTTCCCGCAGCCCGCGATTAACGCGTCAATTTCAGATTCCAAAGGAATGAAGGGTAGCTTCTGCGTCTGCTTGTAATTGGGAATCTCCCATTTGATCTGGTTGCTGGATGCATAGCTGTCGTATGCGCAAGCCATCTGCAGCTTTGTGCTCTCGCTTACGTCTTGCCTCGCGATCACATCTTTCACGGATTCTGGATCTGAAAGATCGGCTCCAAGCTTCACCAAGCGTTTCAGTATGAATACCCTTTTACATATTGTCGATTCCTTGTAGCCCTGCTTCTTCAGTTGCCATGCATGCTCTAGGATTTTGGCTTCTGCTTCGGTTTGCTTCTGTTTGGCCCCCGCGACGGCCTCTTCCTGCTGCGGTTTCACTTCGGCCAAGTTTATCATCCCGCCTTCCGGGACGCATACTCGGCGATTAATAGTATGTGAGCGAAAGTCCTTTAAGCTTTCTATTGCAGAACCTTTATCTGATAAAGCATGAGGTCCTACATTTTCACTAGCAGGGAGAGATCTCTCGTCAGGAAGGCCCTCGATAAGCGGATAAGGCTTAAGGATAGGAGGCTCCACGTGGTCATGTCCAGACTTAGACACTTCAAGGAGCTGGCCGGGGACGTTGAGCTTTACGTTCGCTTGCGTAGATTCGCTGAATCTGAAGGCGCATTCTCGACATAGATACCGTTGAATCTTCCTGTCGGGTAGACGGCGGACTCCGTCCTTCCAGACTCTCAGCGAGCGGCATTGCGGACATATAGGGGGCTGGTGCGGCTGAACCTCAAGGTTCAACTTCCCACTGTTGAAGCCGCTTTGCCGAGTATGCTCTCTATCGTGGAAGCCAGCCACTCCCCTCAGCTCCGGAAAGAGGGTGGCGGCAATGAACTAAGTATAAAAGATTTACGCCCAAAAATAGGGGTTCTAGTTCATAAAAAAGAACTATGAGCCAGCACAGATGTATTCAGAATATGAGAGACGCGGGAAATGAAAGTCGCTGGGTTTCTTCTTATTGTTCTCATATTCATTATGTCTGTTCCTCACCCTAACGCTGCGTTGACAACCGATTTTGTCGAGATCGACGGTTACGTGTATGACACTAAAGGTAATCCAATCAAAGGAGTATATGTCGAAGCTTTCAGTCTAACTCCGCCGTGGACCTATTATGGATATGCAGGGACAGACGTGAAAGGATACTATCTTCTTTCCCTAGACAGACCGAAGCGCCTCGACTTCCCCGTACAGGATTTTAGCAACGGTCGACCTGTCTATGAAGGCTATATTATGCATGTCGGTTGGCCTGTCCATGGCAGCAAAGAGTGGCTGCCAATATATTGCAAGATCAATACGGAGAACAAGAATGCCGTAAAACAAGATTTCATTTTGAAACCTGCAGGCGAAATAAGACTTAAAGCATATAGTTCGGACGGAACTCTAATCCAAGAGTTCCCAGGGCCAGATAACATCGAGAATGCTACGCGTCCAGTCTACACGACCGATTTCTATTGGAGGGTGATTCGAAGTCAGTTCATGTGGGACCGTGCAATATTCCTTGTAAGCCTCAATACACCTAACGTTCTCAATATTCCGTGGGATGTTCCGGGTTTTGGGAAAGTTGTATTGAGAGCTGATAATGACGGCAAAGGCTTTACACTTACAAGACAGGGCGAGACGATAACTATCAACCTGAACCACGAACTTGCGAAAACTGAATGTAGGCTCCTAAGAGAAAGCTATGAAAAATACTTGAATGAAGGCTATATCTTTTCAAACAACCTGTCTTCAAACATCCAATCCGCATTCGAACTCTTGCAGAAAGCCGATTCAGTGGCTAGCGATGCGCAGAAAGCGCATTTTGCGGATCTATGCCTTAATCGAACGTTATGGACTGGGGAAAGCTTGGAGCTCGAGAGAGCTCTCCAAGATATTGAGAAATACAGGAAGGGCAATGCTATTCTGCAACTTGTCGACGAGAACGGAAAGCCTATCAAAGACGTGAACGTCACGATCTCTCAGCTAACACATGACTTCTTGTTCGGCGTACTTATGCCTGAGCCTCTGCGTTCATGTTGGAGCGATGCAGCCGAGCTTTTTAGGGAAGCAGGGATAAACTATGGATTGCTTGAATTGCATTGGGGACAGACAGAACCATCTCTTGGGGAATACAGGCTACCCTACACATTGTCTGAAGTCGACCATCTAAGAAAGATGGGCTTTCGCATTGGAGCTGAAGGTCTTATTTGTCTTGAACCTCCCAACGTATGGGAAACTGGTCTTTTGAACCTTGGATTTGAGCAGCTGAAAGGCAAGATTTACGAACATGTGCACAGATTGGTTAGTGAATACTCGGACTACGTTGACTATTGGACAGTGGTTCATAACGCCGATACGGCGGATACTTCTCTGGGATTCAGTCGAGAACAGGTCACCGACCTGATTAAGGCTGGAGTAGCGGCTGTTAGAAGCGCTGACCCGACGGCGCAAATCCTGGTTTCCGTGGATCATATTTGTGGTTGGGATACTGCCGAATGGCTCAGACTAACCTATGGCGAGTACACGATAGATCCGTATACTTTTCTCTCGAACCTTAACGAGTACGGAATCGATCACGACGGAATAGCCCCAACTCTATGCTACTGTACATTATACGAATTGCCGCCAGAATTCGGATCGTTTGGTGGGCGATTTCCACTTCCTTTCAGAGATCTAGCATCTATCTCGCGTATACTCGACTGGTACGCTACACTGTCTGAACCGATCCAAATCACTGAGTTCCATGTGCCTGGAAACTTTACATCCAACTTGGGATATTGGCATAGAAGGAGTTGGGATGAAAAACTAAAAGCAGAATGGATCGGGAAATCGTTTACGATCGCCTTCAGCAAGCCGTTCATTAAAGAGATGCTCTACTGGTGCGCCATAGACAAGGATTACCAGAAGGCGAATCGAGGATTACTTGACGCAACTTGCTCCCCTAGAGAGTCATATTACACGTTAAAGAGACTTATCACTGAGAATTGGACGACCCGATTGCATATGACGACAGATGCTAATGGTCAAGTAGAGTTCAGAGGCTTCGCTGGCGAATACAACATCACCGTCAGCACCAAGGATTTCACAGGAAACTTCAAAATTCATGTTTACGAAGGGGCGAGCAAAGCCTACACCATCAATCTTAGCAGAGCCAGACCAGAAGGAGTTGACAGAGCCAAAGCAGAATTGGCGATCGCTCAGGCTGGAGAAGCCGTGAGTAGGGCGAAGGCGGAGGGCAGAACGATCTATCTGGATAGAGCGGAAAACCTCTTGGAACACGCCGGGAAGGCTCTGATGGAAGAGAACTACACTCAAGCAATACTTCTAGCTGAAGAAGCGATGCGTGCTGCTGACCTCGCGATGACATGGCTTGTCATACCGGCTACCATAGCGTTTGCAGGGGCCATCCTCTCCGGCAGCGTAATCCTCTATCGACGAGTTCGAAAGAAGAAATGAAAACCTTTTCACCGGCCTCTCTCTTCCGTCCAGGCGTAGCCGCAGTTTTCGCATCGAAACCTTCTCTTCACTCTCCCGTACTTGGTCTTCATTCGTCTAGCAACTTGTTTGATATTCTTGCTGTTGCATTTTGGACAGACAATAGCCATCGGTTGTGAGCCTTCCCTAGCAGTTTCAGCTCTCTCCCTTTCTTTTATTTTTGCTCCAACCCGATTCTCCACGTGGCAGGATTTGCTTAGGTTGTATAGGCGTTGGATTAGGCGTCCCTACAAGAGGCGTGAGTACAGGTATGAGAGGTTCTACTTGGACCTGCTAGGTAGGTTCAGTGAACTGCTTGAAGGGTTTCTTGATAGGCCTTTACGGGTAGAGGTTGAGAAGGCGAACAGCGGGCTTCTGATCAGAATTAAACGGAACAATAACTCGAACTCCAGAAAACCGACAGGACTAAGTGCACTATGCTCTAGATCGTGGATTGAAGTTACTTGCTGGAACTAGTGCCATGAATGGATCTTGGAAAACGATACTTATATGATTGGTTACGATGACAGGTTCCTTAGATAGATGCTAGTTGTCCACTTTCTAAACTTATTCACGCGCGAATCCCATCATATAAAAAGAAGGAAATTTTCTAGGGTTCAGTACACCTTTATCACGAAATGGTAAAGGTGAGCGCTGCCATTTCATATATGTTGTAATCGTTGCCTGGAATAGGAGTCGCATACCCGCCGCTTATCACTAGGCCCCAGTCTGGTGCACTGCCAGTACCCACATACTTCACGTGTACTTTAACATCCGTGTACGTGCCAGCCGGTAGAGTCGGTGCAGTGAGCGTCCCAAAACCGGGGTCTATTGCCGGGCTGGTGTAGGGTAGCTCGATCTCCGCGTTTCCCTCGGCATCCGTTTGGAACAGGGCGATATCAGCCCATTTAGGCTTAGTGACTTTTCCATAGTAGCCAACGGATCCAAGCAGAGCGCCGGTAGCGGAGTCATCTGAGTATAAGGTTACAAGGTACCAACTGTTCGGTTCCATCCCCTTAACTTCTATGCTGCCATCAAAATTGTCTTCGGTCATCTTGGCTCCGTATACTATCCAGCCCCAACGACCATCGTCTGGAATCACAGCCCATGAATAATCTTTGTTCTGGAGTTCCACGAACCTAGCATTGCCTTTGCCGGGAGCCCAAGTCCATGGATCTCCCTCATCCATATTTGGGGGAACAGCCATTACGACTGCAACCGATGCTATGCTTAATAGTATCATTATCAATGGAACCATAGCTAACTTCATTTTCATATTTTCGTCTCCTCCTTCTTATGTTCGGTTTCGGCTCATCTCATAGCCTAGGCACCTATAGCCCACGGGGAATGCGAGCAGTCGCTTTATTCTATATAACAACCATTCCCCAGAGAGCATTTCGACCTTCTCGCTAATATGCCTGTTTCAAAGAAATTCGAGACAACTTCGAAATCTCTAAAAGACAACAATTGAAGAATTTTACTCAAAATAGTTAAACTTGCCTAGAAAGACCCCGCATTCTAGCTGAAGAGACGATCCAAGATCATCATTACGGCGAAGCCTATGATAATACCGAAGGTCGCTTCGCGTTCATGGCCTTTATGATGGCTCTTAGGAATCATCTCATCGCTCACAACGAAGAGCATAGCTTCATCACCTTAAGTCATGTCGGCAAAAGATATCTTCTGTTTGTAGCTTCGATCCAATAGAATTGAAGAGCCTCCGGCGGGATTACTTTCATTTTTCAGGTTTGATCTCTCATCGTCTATGTGCTAGGGAAAAGTTTGTTTTAGCGGTTTTGACCCCTCGGCAAAACACGATTACTTTCACCGGGTTTTTGGCATGATCTTGTGTATGGGCATATATGTGCGGAGGGGTCTCGAATTTTTCCCTAGGACGTTTTCGGCTGAAAAATGTTTTTCCTAGGGGGTTGGATTGGCCGAGGCGCCCTCTAAAGCTTATGCCACTCAAGTAGACGTCTCTATTCTTTCTCGATGAGCCATGGCTGGTTGGAGTAAGAAGTGTCCGGGATGTTTAGCGGTCAGGGGGCCTCGCTGGAAGGACGTCGGTATGTGTACGCTTGGTGCTGGAAATGGCAAGCGTCTGCTGAGAGCTAGGCCGCATAAGGATTGATTCAGCACATTGGCTTGGCTCTGCCATCCCTTCGGCTGTAGGGGCTGGTCGTATTCAGCTGGATTGAGGAGCTTGTCTCAGAGGTCATCTCGGAGGTCAAGAAGGTTGAGCAGCTCTGCCGGAGGCTCTGGGTTGAAGCTGGGTATGCGGTTTCGAGGGTTGAGGAGAGGTATAGGAAGCTATGTTTGGAAGCTGGGAACGCGAATACCATGATCTACCAGCTCCTGAATGACGAGGGACCTTTACACTTCTACCGGATAGTGGAGAGGACCAGGCTCTCACGCTCCAGAGTCCACTACTCCTTGGTCGAATTGAGCAAAGCTGGACTCATCAAGAAGGATGAGGAGACGGATTTATGGTCGATAATGTAGAAAGGGTGGCCTGCGTTCAGCAGCATATTTACTTTGCAGTTCTTTTTTATGAACTAGAACCGTGTTTTTCAGGCGTAAGTCTTTTATACCCAGTTCATAGCCGCGCCGGCTCTTCCTGAGGTGTTGTCTTGAAGGAGGGTTTGATATGAAGGAAAGGGTTTTGAAGCTTGATCGCGCGAGAGCGGTTGAGTTGCTCTCAACTAGGAAATGGAACTTCTACAGCGTCGATCGAGACCGTCAGATCGTGAAGATAGAGGCTCCGATAAGTAGCGGTGAGAGCTGGGTCATCGAGGTCCCATACGACGACCAAGCCGAGTTGAACGGAATCCAGAAGGAACTGGGAGAACGCGGATTCATCGAGCAGATGATAAGGTTTGTCGCAGAGTGAAGAAGACCTAAGCCGAGAGTTTCACGGGACCATAATCTATCCCGTTGACCGGAACGTTCGTAAAGCCTTGATTAGGCTTTCGGAGGAGGAGAAGCCATTCTGGATTCCGGTGACGATTCAGCGTGAGATCAAGGATTTGAAAGCTGGGGACCACGTGGCCATAAAGGCTAATCCCGGCCGATTCTACTGGTTCGCAACAAGGGTTACGCTTGAAGAGCCGAAACCGCCTCAGGAAACGCCGACTTCAGCTTCGATTGGAACAACCGCACCTTCAGGGTTTTCCTTGCAGGGTCCTGAGGCGGCGGCGCAATCTACGCCTACCGCGTTTCTCCCCGATTTCCAGCTTATTCCAGTTGAACAGGTCAGTGGGAGCTTCGAGGGATTGGGGCGTTTGGAAGAGGACGCTGAGCTTGAAGGGCTTGTTGAATCCGCTAGAACTCAGGGGATTCTTCATCCTATAGTCGTGATGCGTTCCACGGGGACGAGGAACGTCTATCTTGTTGTTGCTGGAAGCCGTCGGCTTAAAGCTGCTGAGAAGGCTGGGCTGAAGCATATTCCAGCCATCGTCAGACCCTACAATCTTGAAGAGGCTTACGAGTTCAGTTTCATCGAGAACATTCAGCGGCTGGACCTAAGTGCCTACGAGAAAGGCCGCCAACTGAAGCTAATGCTGACCAAGCTCCCACACCGCTATCCGAATCAAGAAGCTTTAGCGAAGAGGTTAGGCAAGTCTGTAAGCTGGATCTCCCTGAACATCAAGGCATATGAGGAGGCTGAGAAGCTTAAGGAGAAGACCGAATTTTACCCGGGTAAAGTTGAAGGTCTTCCCGAGAGAGGTGAATTTTACGCGCGTAAAATTGAGGGCCTAACAGAGTTCCAGCTTAGAGAGCTCCGTAAGCTCCCTGAGGAAGAACGCCCAAAAGTTCTTCAAGCTCTGGCTGAGACCCCTATTCAGAAACCTGGCGAGAAGCCGCTTTCCGCTAGAAGAATAGCTGAGAAAGCGGGTCCAGAGCCTATCGATACCGGTGAAGTTTGGACCTGCACGGTCTGCAAGGAGAAGTTCCGCCTGATCCATTACAGTGCGGGGAAGCATAAGCTGGCGCCGGAGGTCGGTACCAACGCCGATTCATCGAGTCAGCCAACCCAAGGCGCTTGAGCCATGCGTCTGCTGCGGCCGCCTCATCTACAAGAACATAATCTTCCTCAACGGTAGGCCTTGGCATTACGGTGAACTATATCCGACTGGAAGGCTGTCCGAAGTTACGCATTATTGCCGTGACTGCCGCAGCCATTTGACTCCGGACATGGTTGCTAGAATCATAGATGGCGACGGCTACGGTTGGCGTGCATGCGGCGTATGCGGAAGCAGCAACATCATACGGCGGAGAGAAATGGAGGCTTCCTATTGACCCGGATCCCGCTCGATCGGATTAAGCTGGAGGATACTGAGCCTGAACGTCGAATGAGGCGTATCCTAGAGGCTCTCCAAGCCATGATTAAGTTTCCTTTCCATTCGCAAGTGGAGGAGGATTTCACATGCTTCGGAAACTTCGCGGTTGCAGTCAAGGGACCGCATCATAAAACCCAGAATCAAATTGAGAAGGATGCTTGGAAGCGCAGGCTACTCGAGGAGAGAGGCTTCAGGGTCATCGACTTTACAGATGAGGAGGTTCTCCATTACCCCGACCTCGTCGCTACGATACTGCTCTGTTACTGGAGGATGCAATCCGGAGGGAAGCGAAGGTGACTGGTAGGGAAGGATGGGGTTGGCCTGAAGACTCTCGTAAAGCCCACTACTTCAGGAAAGACAGGTCGCTCTGTGGAAGATGGTGCTACTGGGGCGAGGAGATCTGGCCTCGATTCTCCTTGTCCGAGAAGGATTGCTGCGCAATATGCCTTGACAAGAAACGGAGAGAGGAGAAGCAGAGTAAATGTTGAAGCCGTATATGCGCAGAGTGGAACTATGCGTCATATGCGACCGCGCGGCAAACGACAGCTACGAAGGCATTCCCGTGCATAAGGACTGCTGGCGTGAATTGCTAGCTGAATGTGGGGGAGACGCCAAGGAAGCTTTCAACCGACTGAAAACGATGCTGGATGACCATTAGGAGAGAGTTGGGAGCTGATGACCTTGATTTCCATTGGAGAAACCCTTGTTTTGTTTTGTTGTTTTGAACAAGACAGACAAAAGACAAAAGACAAAAGACAGACAGAGCTGGTTGAATGAAAGTTTCAAAGTACTTCAAGCTGCCTGAGGAGCTGAAGCGTAGATTCGAATATTTACTCGATTGCTTCCATCTAAGCGCAACCGACATCCTTACGCCTATGATTCAGAAATGGGTTGAAGAGAATGAGAAGCAGATTAGACTTGATTCTTTCGTCAAGGCTGAGAACGGGACCACCATCAACATCATCCAGCCTGAAACCGTCCACATAGCTGTCTTCCAGAAAGCAGAGCTTGTAGTTGCGAGGGAAGAGTTGCAGAGACTGCTCGGAATCCTAGCGAGAACTCAGAACCCGGCGTTTAAACATGAAACTGAAGTTCACCTGGCTCAAGCCCTCAAGAAGTTCGAGCCGATTTACAGGCAGACGCGGGACCGTGAGCTTGAAGCCTTAATCAGGAAAGTGGAGGAGACACTTTAACGCGATGCAAGAACTGCGGTTACGAGTATGGATCCGTGTATGGTCCCGGTCGCCACATGCATCACACCCCTTCTCGTTTCCTCCTCAGATATAGGAACACCGACAACACTGTAACTATTATGACAACGACTACAGCGTAAATAAACATCGATGAAGTATAATTCGGAATTGCTTGTTGAATCGATGTTGTTGTTGTCGATGTTGTTGATGTCGATGTTGTCTTTCTGATAATCCACCAGGGTTTAAAGAGAACATTTTCTCCACTCATGTGTATTTCATTACCTAACCCATTTGGATTTTCTGAAGAATGAAATGGGCCAGTCGCATCGCCCCACCAATTATATGTAACATTTACTTCCTCTTTTGGGGTCTCTCCAGTCATTCCCCATTCATTTCCTTCTATGTAGTTCCAGTGCACCTGATTTCTACCGCATGATATGGACATTCCTGTTTTGTTCCTTGTAATGTTATTCCAGTTTATCCAGTTTCCAACACTGTTATTTCTAGGTTCAATTCCGAATTCACGCATATGCTCTATTTGTTCCGGCTCTGGTTCCCCACCTACTCCGATATCAACTCCTTGATAACTCATCGAGAGAACATTATAGAATACCTTGTTAGAGCTTGAACCACTAATTTCCAACGCAACTTCGTTGAATGAACAGGTGTTGTTGATTATCGTATTATTATTACAGGACCATAATAATATTCCACGTTTGCTATTATTTGAACATAAATTGCTTTTGATAGTGTTATTGTCAGATGAGAAATATAATGAAATACCTTCACCATCATTCAAATTGCAAGTATTGTTTGAAATAGTATTGTTAACAGAGCCAATGTAGATTTGCATACCAGCTCTCAAGTCCGAGTTGAGTATGTTATTGATAATTAAATTATTGCTGGATATTAGCAGAAAAATCCCGTCGCCATTGTGCACTGACGTATTATTCTCAAGTATATTGTTATTACAGAAATCCAACAGCTTGATACCGTGTTGGTCCCATCGGGAGTTCCATTCGCATATATTGTCGGCAATAATGTTGAAGTTGCAAGATTCCCTTAGTAAGATGCCACCAAATCCTCCATTCAACATGCTTGTATTGTTTACGAGACGATTATTGTTACATGATAAGAACAAAAGCATTCCACCGCCGCTGTTTTTAAAGCATGTATTGTTTTCGAGCACATTATTGTTGGATAAAGTCATATAAATGCCAAAGTAGTTATCTACTATAATGCAGTTGGAGATACTACAATTTTTTACCTTACTCATTTTGACACCTGCGTCACCAATGGTTTCTTCTGTGCTATTCTTACCGGAGTTTCTTATCGTGAAACCGCTCACCTTCACTTCAGCTGAGGAAATGCAAACAACATCTCCGATCCCGCCTCCATCTATAATCGTGCTTTCTTTACTTTTGCCAATCAGCGATATTGGTTTACTTATGACGATGTTCTCATAATAAACTCCAGAATCAATTATGATAATGTGCCCTGCGCTAGCTGCGTTTATAGCTTCTTGTACAATTGAGTAATCTTCGGGAACCCTTATAACGGAGATAGATGAAGTATGGTTAAGCTCTGACTGACAGAAGACGATGTGAATAGATAAAACAATCAATAAAGCGAATATGATCACTTTCTTGTTCATAGTCGTCAAGCTCTTCTTGCTGCTTTTTCTGCCAGACGATCTGAGGAAGATTTTTGTAACCATCATATCCATACAAATCTTTCTCTAGTCGCTCTCTATATCTTCTTCGGCTTCGTTTATGTAAAGCTGACAATACGTGGTTCTTTCTTCCCAGGTGCATAGGGCTCCCAGAAAGGAATATCTTCGAGAGACGTAATTGTGAACCCGACTTCTACGTTGCCATGGCCCTGAATCAGATCGTAATCCCTAGTCACTAGAGGGTTTTTGGTCAAAATCAAAATGTGGAAAGGTGAGTCCAGTAGGACCTCGAGAACCTTTCTCGCCAATCGAGTTTCAGCTTCAATCGGCTGATATGGATCCGTCATACTGCAGAACATGATCCGCCCAGGATGGAGGGACCTGACATCTCGTCTCGCTAGCTCAACCGCGTTCTCAACCATCTTGACATCTCGCCAGTCTAAAGGATTAGGCTCAAATCGCTTAGTCATCAACCGAGCGTAGCAGTACTTGCAGTTGTGAGCGCAACCATGGTAGATATTGGCGTTGTAATCCGTCCACTCGACTCCTGACCTTCTGATTAGAGTCTTGCGCCTAATAGCCACGGCTTTTCTTCTCCAGCTCGCGTTTCGCTTCATAGTAGTTTAGGGATGCATCGATCTCTTCGCTGTCAAGGCCGCTGCAACAAGCCTTCTCGATGAGCAACGCCAACTCAAAGACGCCGAGCCTTATGCGGTCAAACTGTCTCTTCTGGTAGTCGAGGAACCGCCGGATGACCTTCATGCGGTCCCGGGAGAAGAGGAACTTAGGCCAGCTCATGGCTTACTTCGATCCTCGCTTCCGCCTGATCGTCTCCCAAGCCTTCTTCGCTGCTTCCGATCTTGAACCGGATTTTGTGGTTCCACCTCTTCCCTTAGCCTTCGGAATATCAGGTCCGGATGGCGCCAGCTTCGCCAACTCCCAAACTGGAATCGGTTCACCGTTTCTCAGAAATACAGGTTTAACCCGGGCTTCATCTCGCCCGGCCATCCTCAACAAAATGGGCTTCACAGGTCCCAACCTAAAAGCTTAGGCGCTTGGAGACCAAAAGGCTTGAGGCATCCGAAACTATTCCATCTTCTTGTTACTATAGGCCTAGGTGGAGTAGTCTTTGATTTTTCTCTGTTTCCATTCCCAGTAGGCTTTCCTCTCGCTTGGGCTGAGCTCTGTGGAGGGGAAGGGTTCAGCATACTTGAAGTCCGAGCATGTGCCTGTAAGCAGGACTTGCTTCCAATGTTTGATGCAGAATGGCGTGAATGATCGAGGATCGTTTACGGTTCGAAGGTACTCGCAGTCAGAACACTCACGCATAAGAAATCAACTCTTGATGGAACTTTCTTTCATAGCAGCCATTTGTCGAGTTTCTCTGGGTTTGAGATGTAATTCTCGTCGGGGACGATTGAGTGGACCAGCCTTTCAGCTCGCTCTATGCATCTGCAGCATTCGTTGGTTAAGAAGCGTCTCTTAGCTGGACCGTAGACGCATACCTCACAATCCTTCCCTAGTCTTCTCAGAAGATCGTCTAGAACATAGACCCTGACTTCACCTAACCCGAGCATAGGCTTCAACTGTACAGCGGCCAACTTGAATGAGACTGGTCGCTGAAAGTGTTGATTCAGCTCAGCGAATTATTTTGACGAGAAACGACCAAGGTGTCATTCTGAGAGAATATCAACTGGATCTTTCTATCAGCCTACTCAAAATCTCTTCTTCATCATGAGTTGACTCATATACCCCCCTTGCCGGTGTTCTCACTAGCTCAAGCTCAAGAAGTATTGAGAAATCCCTACCACGGCTATTTTCCTTAAATCTCACCGCTTTCAATTTTTATTGGAAAAGCCGATCTATGAGTTCGATGGAGAATACTGGGGACAAGGAAATTGACAAAATCTGAAATTGTGACTACGCCAGAAAGATCTCGGTTAATGGCGAGTGTAAGGCAAACCGGGACTTCTGCGGAGCTCGCCGTTAGAAGAATAGTTCATCGTTGCGGAGTCGATTATCAAACCAAAGCGAACGATTTGCCAGGAACTCCCGACCTCGCAAATCGGAAGGACATGTGGGTAATCTTCGTCAATGGATGCTTCTGGCATGCTCATGAAAATTGTTCTAAGTGGAAGATTCCAAGAGATAATCGTGCTTTCTGGGAAAAGAAATTCTTAGATAATCGACAGAGAGATAAGAAGAACATCGACCGCCTTGAAAAAATGGGATACTCAGTCCTTGTTGTGTGGGAATGCGAACTAAAAAATACGAGAAAACTGGAGAAGAAGATCCATGACTTTTTGGCGCAGTACAACTCCGGACCCAGCAATAAGCAAAAGTCCTAGATGGTTCCAAATGAATCAAAAGGTCACAGCATTTGTTGTTGGAAATAGAGAAGAGTTTGAATATTCTCAATCCGGCAAATCCGTTCTAAGAGTGGTTCGCCTACTGAATGGACGCAAAGTCACAACTCGAATCGGAATGAAAACCATGGATATGCCTGAGGAAGATGCGCATTCAGCATTTGACTACGCGTACTTGAGGAAACGCGCTCGCCCTACACCATCGCAAACGTCTCAGATCGTGCGAGGAGTGGATTTGTTTTCCGGTTGTGGAGGGTTATCATTGGGGGCCATGGAAGCTTGCAGCGCAGTAGGGAAAAGCTTTATTTCAATCGCAGCTGTAGACAAAGATCCACTTTCTCTCAAAGTATACGAGCGGAATTTTCGGTGCAGTAGGACCTATGCTCATGATATTTCCGATATTCTCGACGGCAAGATTGGGTCAAGACCTACCCATAACGAACGACTTTTCATGAGAAATGCGAGTAATGCGGATCTTCTCTTGGCGGGACCGCCTTGTCAAGGATATTCGGATCTGAACAACTACACTAGGAGGAACGACCCGAGAAACGCCCTATATGAACGTGTGGCGAGGTTCGTGGAGATATGTAAACCCGAACATGTTCTGATAGAAAACGTATCTGCGGTAATACATGGAAAGGAGGGTGCGGTTCAAAGATCTATCGATGTAATGCGTGGACTAGGATACAAAGTCGATAGTGAAATTGTCAATGTGAGCGCAATCGGTGTACCACAAAAACGTAAACGCCACGTGGTAGTTGCCTCTATTTCGAAGGCACTTTCAGTGAGAGAAGTCGTGGAGAAGTATCGTGTGGAATGTGAACGGTCTGTAATGTGGGCGATCCATGATCTGGAGAGCGAACCTTCAAACAGCGTCTTCACCACGCCATCGCAACAGACAAAGCAGAACATGCAGAGAATCAGATACTTACGTAGGAACAATGCTTTCGAGCTTCCGAATCGATTACGCCCCATATGTCACAGTAAAGGCGGCCACTCCTACAAGTCTATGTATGGGCGACTCAAACCAGATGAGCCCGCGCAAACAATCACAAGCGGTTTCGGATCACCTGGCCAAGGAAGATTCGTACATCCGACTCAGCCGAGAACTCTCACACCCCATGAGGCAGCTCGCCTACAATTCTTTCCAGACTTCTTCGATTTTTCTCTAGTTACGAAGAGGACGGCTCTGGCGAATATGATAGGCAACGCGGCTCCTATGAAGTTGTCGTATGTCTTCTGTCTGGAGCTGCTGGCGCAATAATCATAGTTTTCATTTGACGAAGAATTCTAAAGCATTTTACAGACGCCGCTATGTATATTTGAACCTTACTCTATGAATAGTCATGGGTATGGATTGTGCCAACCCTCAATTTCACTGTGGATTCTGCGTTGCTTGAAGAATTAGGGCAGCGTCTAGTCGGCAAACCATACATCGCTCTTGCGGAGTTGGTGAAGAACGGTTACGACGCGGATGCGACTGAAGTTGAAATCGATCTCGATCCTAAAGCCGATTGCATTACAGTGAATGACAACGGACACGGTATGGACTTTGACGAGTTCAAGGGCTTCTGGATGAGAATAGGTTCGACACATAAACAGTTACAGAGAATCTCAAGACATTTCGAGAGGCCTATGACAGGGTCGAAGGGTGTTGGTAGACTGGCGGCGCAGTACTTGGCTGAAGAATTGTTCCTTTCCACGATTTCTGAAAACGATCTGAGCAGGGAGCTCAAGGCTCACGTCAAATGGAAAGAAGCCGCAGAAGCAGGAGACCTAACTCAGGCGGCCGTAGAATACAGCATTGGAGTCCCGAAGAAACAAAAACAAGGAACATCGATTGTTTTGAAGGGATTAAAGGAAGATTGGGATCCCAATCTTATCAAAGGATTGGCAAGAGAGATTTGGTGGTTACAGCCGCCGTTTCGTTTTCCTGCGGATTATAAAAAGAGTTTCAACATCAAATTTTCGTCTCCAGAGAAAGACTATATCGACACCTTCGACCAACAGATCCACGCCATCTTGAACATTTGGCATGCAAGGCTTGTTGGAAGCAACAGGAATGGCAAAGTCACCTTGTCACTGGAGTTCGCTGGGGAGGAACCGATAACAGTGAAGTACCCTATCGAAGATTGCAGCCTAAAAGGAGGCGACTTCGAGATAAGGATATACCATCTGTGGCGCCGACAACCTCACGGCATTACAGTGGGGGAAGCGAGAACTTACCTCAATGAATATGGCGGAGTTCACGTATATGACGGAGGATTTCATCTTCCGTACTATGGAGATCCGAAAAACGATTGGCTGAAGGTAGAATTCGCTCACTCCCATAGATTATCAATTTCAGAACTTCTTCCAGAAGAAATGAGAGTGGCGAGAGGAATGTCTTATCTTCCAACACTTTCGCGTATGCTAGGCGTTGTCAATGTCAGCACCGCAGAAGAACTTGACCTGAAAATATTGATAACCAGAGATAGACTGCAGGACAGCAAAGCCTTCCGTAATCTTGCTTATCTCGTCAGATACGCTCTCGACTTCTACGCCTACGAAGAGGCGAAGAGGGCCTTTGGTCGCGAGGATTTAGAAAGGGAGATAGAGCAACCAAAGATACAAAGGATGGAAGACGTACTCGTCAAATACAGAGCAGTAATACCGGAAAAATCCTACGAGGATCTTCATGATGACTTGAAAAAAGCAATGGAAGACATTGAAACCGAGGCTGAGTCGACTGCAAAGAAAATCGGACTGATGGGATCTCTGGCGACGGCTGGAATCTCATCCTTAGCATACCAACATGAGTTGAAACAGCAATTCAATGTCATTAGAAACATCGTGAGAGAGATAGAAGAGATAAAGATAAAGGATGAGAAACTGCGAAATACTTTGAATGAACTGAAAGAGACCCTGTCATCATGGGTGAATAGGGCCGAGATGACAAACGCTCTCTTTGCCTACTTCGCGGATTCAGAGAATCTTGAACTCAGAAAGAGATTTCAAGCAAGAAAAGTGGTACAAGAAATAACGGAACAAGTAGGATTTCTGTCGAGAGGAATACCTATACATATGAACAGATTGGATGACAGTTGTATTCTACCTAAAGCGTCACTTGCAGAATGGAGTTCCATATTCCAGAACGTGTTCATCAACGCGTTCAATGCAATGCTAGATTCAAAGAAAAGAATGATAGACGTAAGCTCAAGAAAAGATGGCAGAATTCGTGAAATTCTAGTTCAAGACACGGGGTGCGGGGTAGACCTGGATGATTCCGAAATCTTGTTCAAGCCTTTCGTAAGAAGAATGAAAATATCGCCTGAAAGGCGCGCCTTGGGATATGGGGGAACGGGATTAGGTCTCACTATCGTACGCTTGATCTCACGAAATATTGGATGTGACGTTTCTTTTGTTGAACCAGAAAAAGAGTTTAGCACAGCATTTTCGATAAGATGGAGGGAAACCGAATGAAGAAGAGAATATGTGTATATGACGACTTCCCATTTCTCAACAAGTTTTATGCAAAGAGGCTTCAGGACCTAAAGATTGTCCGAGAGCACTTCGACATAAAATCATTGAATCGCCAGGAGTTTAAAGATCAGGCGAAACTCTTGACAGAGAGACGAAAGAGAGTTCGATATCGAAAAAAAATAGGAGAAGAATCTTCGGAATTTGATGAAGTATCGACGTTCATAATAGACTTCGATCTCCTGAAGTTGGACCCGTTGCTCACTGGTGAAGATGTTACTTATTTGGTCCGCTGCTTTTCCAGATGCGGACTCATCATAGGATTGAACCAATACGGACACAATATTTTCGACCTCACTTTGAAAGGCCATCCAGAATCATATGCGGATCTGAATATAGGCAGCGAACAATTGGATAACCCTGGACTTTGGGGAGGAGGAGCAAAAGAATTCAGACCTTGGCACTGGCCGAAGTTGCCGGCCTTTATTGAATCGTTTCAAGAAAGAGTCAAAGATGTAGTTACACATCCTGACGCCTTGATCTTTGACGTTTTAGAAATGAAAGACATTGCTCCAATACTCCCGAAATCTGTGAGTCAGTTCATTAGCGGACGCGCGCGAAGTCTTCCGGCGAAGATGACATTCAGGCAATTTGTAATAAATTCTGGAAATGGACTTCGATCTAGAGACAGGACAGCCACCGATGAAATGGTGGGATGGATCGGCGCTGCTCGAGTTTCAAAGTGGCTCGAACGATTAGTGCTTCCGGGTCAAGACATCTTGGTCGATGCTCCACATCTCGTTTCTAGATACCCTAGTCTATTGAAAGGAAACTCCTCGGACGTCAATAATTGGAATAGGACCACGAATTTTGGTTCGTATAAGAGTTTGAGTTTGGATCATTCGAGAATTGAAGAGTTCAGGTTCAAGAAAGAACATTGGTTGTCGAGACCAGCATGGTTATGGGAAGGGATTTCCAGCTGCCAAAGAATCAAGGAGGTATCCGAACCATGGAAAAGAGAGACCACTAATTTCGTCTTCTGCGAAGACAGCTCAAATTTCCACAGTCGAAAGACTTGCACTGAGTTTGTCGCACAGCTAGATTCACCATACGTCCGAAGATACATCTTAAGAAAGGACAAGACAGTCGAATATGCACCAAAAGAGAGACTTTTGACAAGTTAGCCATTCATTGAAGGGTGGGTTGGTACGGTCGAAGACTACGTCAACCAATTCGGATGGATTTGCAAAATCCTGCAGTGGTTGTACGACAAAACCTCTCGGTTGATGGAATCTCCCAATCTGAGTGAAACCTTCCAAGAGGTCTTAAAGGTAAAACCCATTGTAGCGAAAGGAAAACTCGAAAACTTAGTACTTGACTCAAAAGGTCTTTGCTTGGGGCTTGACTACTGTTACATTTACTTGCCACCACTTGGTAAAAATTCAGACATTGTTCCGATTCTGTCTTTGTGGTGCAATTTGAAAAAGAGGCCTCCGGAACTGAGAATTTACGTCGAAGTCTACAAATACTTCAGAGGCAAGGGGATCAAAGGCGTCGGAATCCGTTTTGAAACGCCTGAATACTGTGCAAACCACTCTTCAATACACGACTATTGGCACGTTCAGCTCACCAACAGAAACCGTGTAGCACAAGTACACGGGTGTCCTGATTGGGTCCCCGAAACGGTTCCATGTATTCCGGCGATGGCAAAATGCCCAGTTTCTCTAACCCTGTACATGTTGAAGAGTTTCTACGAAAGAGATGTATTCAAGAAAATCATCAACAAGATACAAATTCCCAAAGACTACCTGGAATCTTTGCCGCTGGCTTTGTACTACTGAAAGAGGTTTTCTCTCTAGCAACCATTTGTCGAGTTTCTCAGGGTTATGTACGAAGTTCGGGTCTGGGACGATAGAGTGCACGAGCTTCTCAGCTTGCTTAATGCATTTGCAGCATTCATTCGTCAAGAAGCGTCTCTTAGCTGGACCGTAGACGCATGCCTCACAATCCTTTCCTAGCCTTCTCAGAAGATCGTCTAAAACATAGACCCTAATCTCACCTAAGCCAAGCATAAGCTTCAACTGTAAAGCGGCTAACTTGAATGAGACTGGCGACTGAAAGTGTTCAAACATAAGACTGATAAGAATTATACTTGATTACATCCTAAATGTGCTGGTCCTGGATGAGAAAGGATGAGACATGAAATGTAGCGTGCTAAGTTGCATATGGAACAGCAAAGACGTCAGTCCAATTCATGCGGTTTGCGAGCTTAATATGAGCGGAAATCTGTTACTAAAGCCCAATCGCAAAACATGTGGTTGTTACTCAAGAGGAGAGAAACGACTAAGAAACACCTTTCTTAGAAAGATGCAAAGAGGCGTTTTCTCATCAGGTTTCATTAAGATACCTCCAAGTCACGGACGATTTGATCCCGCCGGCTACTATATCTATCGTGGAGGAACGCATGGAGCAACTTCTCAAGCATTTCAACAGAATCCACAAGTCCGTGCCAAGAAACGGAAAATTAACCGCGGTAAAAAAAGACTTCTTTGGTACCGGAAAGGTCGTGGAGGCAAGGTCAAGTACATAGAATTGACCAAATAGTATGGATTCTTAATTTGGGGTTTTGCGTGGCAAAGGCCCGGAGTGAAGACAAGAGTGTTTCTTGGCTTGGAGAGATGCCATAGTTCACTCCGGCCATAAAGCAATACGGGTGGACAACATGCGCGTTTTCATTAAAGCAAATAACGAAGGATGAAGGGCCGAGATCACGATTTGCGGGTACGAGAAGAAGGCTACGACATCCTCAGTATCCAATTTCTCAAATGTTGGGCCTTGGGGCCGAGTCCTCTTCCCTGTGCGTAGATTACCTTTGCATTGGTAAATTTTTCAAAGCCCTGTATTAGAGAGTAGAAGTTTCGACCACAAACTACGAAGATTTCTGAGTACTTATCATTTGACAACAATTTCCTTAACTTATTGAGGTTTGTTTCTCTGTTCCTTTCCACTTCCTTTTGGGGGAGGACGCCTTCGAATGGAGGATAGTATGGTACCTTCTGAGTTGGCTTAAGAACGCCAAAGCGCTCAGAGATAACTATGATGTCGGTATCTTTCAGTCGGTTTTCTCTAACATATTTCTTCAGGACACGAAAGTAAACTCCTTGATATCTTTCTAGCGTTGGCAATGGTTCATGATTTGCAAGTCTTCGCCTTGACGATGAAACAATGACTACTCGTTTCAGCGCTCATTCTTCCTCTTCGACCCGTCTTCCTTCCCCAAACCATCTTTCTAGGGGCTCTACCCTCTCTTCCTCTATCTTCTTAGCTTTTGTACTCGTCCTTTTTGGAGGCTTTTTGCTTCTCTCCAAAATTTCCAACATAGCTTTCAATTCGCCTAGAATAGCCGAATAGAGATCATCGAGTTTGTTTTTCCACCCACCCAGGCCAAGCATCTCTAAAGATACTTCATCTATCTCTCTCTGAATCGGGCTTCTATTTTTGAGTCTGTCAAAAAGGTTTTCCGCATCCATTTTGGCCACTCTCTTGAATATCTTCAATGCCTTATCACGAATCCCTTTAGGAACACTATCGAATGCAGGTACATGCACATGTTTCCAGACTTGGTCGCCATGTAACGTTATCCATGCACCTCTAGTCTCTACTACAAAGCCAAGTAACTGAAGCAAAGCCATTGAACTGTTCAAGTAAAAAGCAATTATCTTAGATATCGAACCCTCACGTGCTCTGAGGTTTATTAGAGCTGACGTAGTACCTAATGCTCTATTAGAAGTGTAATGAGCCAGCCAATAAAGTCCAGGAGAAGGTATTTGGGCTCTTCTTACAAGAAGCACATCCCCAGCCAAATTCTCATATGCTGTTTTGATATCCTTTGCCGCCTCAAGGTATTTCGCTATGTTCATCATTCCTTTCATTCCACGGATTCTCGGCGCAACGTGCTTCGGGTTTATTACCGCATATTCTTCTTCGTTTGAAATGTTGATTTTTCGGACACCAGCATAGGTTCTAAGTGTAGGTACAACGTCTGAAAGGCTAATCTCAAATGGTTCTCTCAGTCCTATGGGTAAAAGTCTTAATTTTTCCTTATCCTTTCTAGCATATTCAAAGAGTGCCTTGCCTCGTCCCTCATACCTTTTGACAAAAAGCTTGCGCGCCTCGTCCTCAACACCTTTTGTTACATACTGTCCAGGGTTATACACTCGAATTTTTAGTAGTTCTTGCTTATCAAGGTCTCCTAAAGTAGGATGCTTCGACAGCACATCAACTAATTCGAGGAATAGCCGCTGTGCCTTTATCGTATTAAATCCTACAAGGGGTTTGAGATTGCCCGCATGCTTTTCTAAGAATGCGTTCACGTTGTAGATTCTCCTAGCCTCTAGGTTATCTGTTGAGATTCTATCTGAAAGGCTAGTTGCAAAGTCCCTGATTTCTTGCGAAACCCTTTCTTCCACTATTTCATTGAGGGGTTTCTTTAGGATGACAAAAATCATAGGCTTCTCATTTTTTGCTCTGGTCTTTCTGAAAACTACAAGATAATCTCGGTAAAGAGTTGTCTCACTGAATGCCACTTCCTTACCGCTTCTTACTACACAATCAATGACGTAGCTTCTTGAAGGCTTCTTTCTAGGCGTATACTTTCCATCTCTAAACGTTTCGTCGAAGAAAAGGAATCGTCTTAAGCTTTCAGCGCTGCCACCTGCAAAGAATTCTTCCGGTGTCACCATGGCTAGTTTCCCGCCTGGCTTTATCACGTTGTCTGCGGCAGCCATGAAGTAGGCCCAATAGCCAACTTTCCCCCTGATCACTTCACCCTCGAAGGCACCACGGAAAAGTCTTTCAAGCCTATCTACCTCTCCTACCTCGCTCAGTCTTTCCCTCCTTGAAAACGGAGGGTTCATAATCAAAACATCAAAGCTCTCGTGAGGAAGTCTTTCAGGCTTGACACTCTCCATCCAGTCGATTAGCCGCATCACAGGTGGGTCATCTTCTTCACAAGGCATGCACATAACCATAGGCTCTATCCCGTCTCCGGCCTTGATGTTCTTCAATTCTGCGGGTACTGTCAAGTTTTGGGCCAAGAGGTTTATCGAAGTCATATGATGTGCGAAGTGCATAATGTCTATTCCATAGATCCTGGAAAGTAGCATTCTGTGTAATTCTTCTTCGCTTAAGTCAGGGGGTGCAAGTTCTTTCTTTCTTTTGTACGCTTCAGTCAATAGAGTTCCAGAGCCGCATGCTGGGTCCAAAACTCTTTCATCCCACTCGTTAACAGCTAGTCTGGCAAGAATCGTTGCAGCTTTAGGTTTGGTAAAGAAGGACCCAAGATTTTTCCTAGCCTCTGGAGGGATAGACTCTTGATAAAGTCTGCCTAGAAGCTCGCCTCTAATGTGTTCAGGCTTAAGCGCCTTCTCTGCTATTATATGCCTTGAGAGAGCATACAGAGAGTTGAAACCTCCTGCTCTCCCAATGATTGAAAGCAGATCCGGACCAAAAACTGGTCCATAATCCTTGGCAGCCTCAGAAAATAGCTCTCTCAACTTATTGACCAGATCCCTATCGGGCATAAATGGGTTTACCGTCGGAAGGGGTGGGTACTTACCCGTTTTCTGTGAAAGAACATGGTAGAAGAGAAGCTGGTTTGCCGTTAGGTATGCTGCTATGTCAGCTATCCAAGCCTTCATCTCCTCTTCTTTAACACCGAGGTCCTTAAGCGCAGCTCTATAAATGTCAAATCTTCCAACAATGGCCATAGCATCGTTTACATACTGCGATACTAAGTTCTGTCTAATCGCAGACGCTATCTCAACCACCGCTTCCCTCGCAGCGTCAACTATTATGTCATAGCTTATCGAAGGACGTCTCGTCTCTACGTATACCTTGTATGACTCCTCAAGCCTCTTAGCAAAATCCTCTAGACGTATCGCCTTCCAAGAATCGGCAATCCAAGGCAAGGCAACAATAGTCCTTGCAACCTCAAGCTTAGAAGCCACCGAGTCTAAAATTGCAGGAGAGATATCTCTAACTCTGCTTGGGAAAAGCGTGGAAATAACTCCTTGAGCATTAATCTTCATAGCCTTGACATAGGCGGAGGCAACATCTTCTAACAGCTTGGATTCGCTATCTATCTTGACCTCGATAAGAAACCTGTAGCCATTAATTTCAGCCAAAAGGTCTGGATACTTCTCGCCTTCAATGCTGACTTCTTGAACAGTCTTAACGCCATATGTCCTCAACACATCGCTAATAGGCTTGTAAAGAGACCTCTCCGTAATTCTTAAGGACAAATCAATCACTAGTCTATACTATTATGCAGATCATATCTCACTGTTGTTATGCAATCTTATTTTAAGTCTATCCCAGGAACCATTAAGACAGTTGGCCCAATCTTTCTTGAAAATGAGATCGCCGAGCTTATATAGGCTCGTTAACAGAGTAGATTCTCTCTAAAATCCAAGAGCTTTCTTCTTTTCGTCCAGCAGATAGCATACTATTGCGAGTTTTTTCTGATAGCTCTCTTGACGAATCCGCTCGGATCTTCTCGTTCAGCCTTACATATGTTCTCAAGTAGCTCTTTATCTCGTTTAGTGATTCTGATGGAGAAGTTCTCTTAAAAACCCGAAAATCCCAGTCGGTAAAGGTCTATTGATAAGTCTGCATGATATATAGATCCGACAGAGGGTAGGTATGCCAAACCTATTGCAGAGAAAAAACTGGATTTTCTCTGTGACGCCTGAGAACTGGGAGACGGTTAAAGCCTACTCCATCTGGGCTACTGACCGGGAAGGCCTCACGCAGAAGATGAAGACAGGCGATATAGCGATCTTCTATGTCACTAGAACTAGTCCTCCATGCTTCATGGGAATATATGAGGTTGTAAGTGACTGGTTCCGAGCTACTAAGCCGCTCTGGCCCGATGAAGTTGAGCAAGAAAAGATACTCTACCCTTGGCAACTGAACCTTAAGCAGATTCGATTAGGAACTGTCAATATCAAAGACTTAGCGCCAAAATTGGCATTCATAGGCGCCAAGAAGAACTGGCAAGTATATTTAGTTGGAACCCCGGCTAACATGCAAAGGCCCATAGGCGAAGAGGACTACCAATTGATCCTCGCCGAGATGGAAAAGCCTCCAATCCAAATTACGTTTGCTCCAAGGAGGGTTCCCGCAGGTCTGGTTAAGGAGGCTGAACGAAAAAAGATGAAAGAAGAAACATTGGCTCCCCCCCATCCACCTACTCCAAGTCACAGGGCGCTTATTCAGATGTTGCACGAGGTCGGAGAGGTCTTAGGGTTTGTGGCGAGGATAGAGGAGCAAACGCCCGATGGAGTCTACCGTTGCGATGCGACATGGAGAGACTACGAAGCACATTCGCCGATCAAAGTCTTTGAGGTTGAGGTTAGCGGCAATGTGGACCACGCCCTTTCAAGTCTTGCACATGCCTATGACACGTGGAGGCCGGAAGGGCTGTACCTAATAGTTTCGGATGAAAGCGACTTAAATAGGGCTAGGAAGCTTGTAGAGCCCCGCGTAAGAGGTGCTTTCTCAAAGATATCTGGGAGACTAAAGGTCTGGACGTGGCCCAACCTAAAGGAGCTATACGATAACATCAAGCCTCATGAAGAATTCATTAGAGACTTGTCCAAGAGGCTATAGCCCACCACATCCTAGGCTCAGACACCTAAGGCTTTCTTCTCTTCTTCATTCAGATAATGCATCTCAGCCAGTTTTCCTAGAAGCAGATCTTTTATAGTGGCTGATAGCGAGGGGTCCATTCGATCTCTCTGCAAACGCTCTAGGATACGCCAGAGCTTACTTGGGAGGCTGATGGACCCTGCTTCGAACAGGTTTCTCTCTACTAATTGAGCGACCGGTCTCCCTGGCCTTCCAGCATCATTCCCCATCGCTATCAAACAATACTATTCTTCTCGACCTGATTAATATTCATCTCTAAGCCTTCTCAAGACTGCTTTTATACTTTCTAGCCAAGAGCTAGCATCAACGCTGTAGACGCAGCTTGCGTAATGCCAGCGACCTCGTCCCCGGCCCAGACATTGGGAGGACCTTCCACGAAGAGACATAAACGGAGACACTATAGAGGAAGAAGTGGAATCCGTAAGCTCAAACAGGATGAGCTGAAAGAGATCTTCAACACAGCTTTTCTCGACCGCGAACAGGCTGAAGTGGTCGCGTTAAACGAATCTCGCCTGCTAGACGTGAACCGCGGAGAGGTCCTCCGGAACAGCCGCTACATTCGCGCATTCGATTTATAGTAGCTTCCGGCGTGCCGATGAGGGTTCGTCCTGAGGCTTATTCTAGTAGCGTCTTCAGCGCTTCAGATGTTTTCTTAGTTGAGTGAAATAGTGAGAAAGATCCATGCAGATCTTCTGGCGAAGATTCAGGCTGAGCCTGAAAAGAAATTCCAAATTCTAGTCCGATTCCCGAAGGAATGGTATGAGAAGGTCGGGCAGTACACATCTAAGGAATTTCTCTTCGATTCGATCAGGGCGATCTTCGGTTTCTGGGACCGACAATTTGGCAACATCATCTTCCTCGACTTTGTGAGAGCCGAGAACCTAGGTCTACACTATGTGGTCCTAGAGATCAAGGGAAGGTTGATTCCTGCTCTAGAAAAGTTTCCGGACATCGAGTGGATCTCAGAGCAGATCGAATATCATGCCGTCAGTCTCGAAGAAGAAGGCGTCCCGGGATCTCAAGCAGCCGTCTTCCCTCTAATTCATCAGACAGTTCCCTACCTCGGATTCGACAAGATCCATAAAGACCAGAAGTTCATCGAGAAAGGTTTAGGCCGGGATGGTCCTCCTCTTGGAATAGCGGACACAGGTGTCTCAACAGGAACCGGGGAGAAATGGACATGGCTCTACGAGAATCCGGAAGGGCTGTCATCCGGTAAACAGGGAAAGTATCGAGTTCTGGAAGCCAAAGACTTCACCTATCCTCCTTTAGGTCCAACTGACGATGTGGGCCATGGATCACACATAGCGAATCAAGTTGCATCCGCTGGAAAGAAGTACTATGGAGCAGTTCCTCAAGGAAGACTCTACGTAGCCAAAGTCCTAGCCCAAGGATCCGGGCTGACAAGTTGGATAATCAAAGGAATAGACTGGCTCGTCGGCAAAGGCTGCAAAGTCATCAACCTTTCCCTAGGAAGCAACCAGAATACGGACGGCACAGATGAACTCTCAGTCGCATGCGATAAAGCTTGGAACCTAGACGTCTACGTCTGTATCGCAATCGGCAACAATGGAACGAAGAACCGGCCTTACTGCGACGGAACAATCGGAACACCGGCATGCAGCAAGAAATGCGCAATCACCGGCGCCACATCAGGAGTGAAAAACCAGCCTGAGCAAACTCAATACTGGTCCAGCAGACCGCCGACGAAGGATGGCCGCAAATTCGAGTTAAAGTATGTTGTCGCTCCAGGATTGAAGATCGCCGGCTACGACTCACGTATGAACGAGAAGAGCGGGTCATCCTTCGCAGCACCCTGGCATTCAGCTCTCGCATGGATCCTACGCATAGTCCATCCAGACTGGACCAACGAGCAGGCTTGGCAAGCGATCAAGAACACCGCGGTTCCACTCGGCTACAAGGACGCTTACGGCAAAGAGGAAGGATTCTGCTTGGAAGGCTACGGCCGCACCGACGCTTGGGCAGCCTACAACTATGCAGGCGAAGCTCCCCCGATACCTAAGCCGAAGCCCGTCGTAAAAATGGTTATCACGATCGTAGCTGACGGCCGGCGAACATCGATCACAGAGTCGGGCCGCGAGATGAAGGTGGAGCAAGAGATTGTCTCCCAACAAGTTGGCTAGAATAGTCTTCATCGCTTCTCTTCTAGCCTTCATTCTCTTAGCGGTCCATTACTATCTTCTCTGGGTACCGTTGCAGAAAACTCAAGCAGACTATTTCGGGCAATTTCTTTATGCGCTTCAGTTTCACTGGCATGAGGTCTGGGTTGTCTCCGCAGGCTCAACGATAATGAAGCCGTATGCACTTGCAGCCTTCTTCGCTCTACCCATCTTCTTTCTCATCCAGAAGTTTTTGCTGACTCGCCGAAACATCTTCGTCGTCTGGACGAATCCTTGGTTCCTCGTCTACACGGAGATCAGCATAATCATCGCTCTGCTCGTAGCTCTAGTGGGCCAGTATCAGAACTGGTATTATGATCCTATACGAAATGTCCCTGGAGAGTTTGATGATGTCAGCCATTTTCTCTCTGGGCACATGATCGCTGTCATCCTCTTGAACATAGACTTCAAGGATCTCTTTCGGCTTCGAGGCCGCTGGGGCAGAATCGGGGAAGTCATTTTGCAATGGACCATCATGGCCTTCGTAGCGATCTATTCGGAATGGAATGAGAGCGTTCACCCTGAGCGGTATTGGTCTGAATACTGGGACAGCCTCAAAGACATGAGTGAAGACTTCAAAGGCGCCTTGATCGCGACCGCAAACTACAATCTCATAGTTCCATTCGAGGAATAATAGATGTTTGAGATATTGATTCAACTGGCTGCAGGAGCCTTCGGAGCCCTAGTCCGGCAGATCATCAGTAAAGCCGGCATCATCAAGCTGCCTCGAAGATTGGACCATGATTTGGATCTAGGCGTGGTCGGAGGCTGCATAGTCGGAGCTTTCTGCGGTATGCTCTGGGAACTGATCTTCCCAGGTTTAGCTGTCGCCGGATACGTTGCAGCCGGCGTCTCCGGCTATGTCGGAGCCGACTTCCTCGAGAACCTGTATCAGAAGGCGAAGAGCTGATGGCTGAGAACATAAGCGACCACGACCGCCTCATTCGTCTAGATGAGAAGGTGGATCATCTCATTGAAGAAGTCAAAAAGGTCTGCGGAGTCGTTGAAGACTACCCTTTAACTAAGAACAAGCTGAAGCAGCATCTCGACAATCACAAGGCTCAACAGAGAAGACAGCTGACCTATCTCTCCGCTCTCGCCGGATCAATCTCAACCGTCCTCTACATTGTATTTCGACTAGCATCCGGCTCATGACTTGAATCTGCATCTGCAGCCAACCGTTCGAGACTAAACATTCGAGATGGATCTACGGACCCTGCAAATGAAACTCTACAGCCACACATGAGATTCCAGAAGGACGACGACCAAGAGGAAAATCAAGAGGCGGAGAGCCATGGGGAAGAGTCGGAAGGATCGATTTACCCAGTTTGAAAAAAAATCAAAAAATCAAACGTCCCGGCGAGGTGGGAGGCGTGAGGGTGCTGGTAGGCCTCGTAGAAAGAAGGTGTCTCCGCCGGGAGACTCGTTGCTTCCTTTAAGGTCGAAGAAGGATTTCGTTCGGGCTTTGGGGAAGATTATCGATATGGCTTATCGGGAGAAGATGAGTGCTCCTAAGGCTCGTCAAATCGCTGAGATGATTAAGATTCTCTTCGAGGTTTGGGAGAATAAGACAGTCGCTCAGTTCAGGGAAGCCCTCAAGAAGATTGAGGAGAAGATTGATGCTTCAGTCAACAAGACTGCTGGTCAAGCAGCTGCAGGAAGATCTGGAGCGGGTGGAGAGTCGTCTTCAACCGTTCGACCGGTTTCTTCCCGTTGACGATTCCTTAGTCAAGGAGATTAAGGATGATCCTTTAGCTCTAGCGAAGTGTCAGTTCCCTCAGATGGATTGGGAGAACTGGCATCTAAGACTGATGGCGGACAACATTCTAAACGAGTTGAGAGCACTACTCCTCTTGCCCAGATTCGGCGGAAAGTCCACGCTTACAGGCACAATCATTCCAGCTTGGCTTATCGGCAGAGACCCGGAGAACGAGTCGATCTCATTCGTAACTCATACACAGGGATACAGTGAAGCCTTCGTCCGCGCCACCAAAGACATCATCAACTATAATCCCTACTACCGCGCAGCCTTCGGGAAACTTGAAACCGTCAAGTCCAGCCAGAATGAAGTCGTCTTAAAGCGGAAGATCGAGAAGAAGACTCCCAGTCTTTCAGGGCTCGGCGTCGGCTGCGCAACTCTTGGCCTCCATCCTAGACGATGGATCATCGACGACGTGATAGATCGAAGGAAAAGTATCAGTGAGGCTCAGACAAGAGATATCAAAGACTGGTTCAAGTATGAGCTTCTCCCAGCAGTCGGAAGAGACCAGTATGTTACCGTCGTGGGAACCCGATGGAGATTCAACGACCTCTACGGCGACATCATCAAAGAGGGAAAGTTCAAGGTCATTCACGTCGAAGCAATCGGCTCCGAGAAGACTCTACTCGGGAAGAAGTATCTAGGGCAGAGCTACTGGCGTAAAATCTGGCCTCTTGAAGCATTACTCGAGAAGAAGGCTGAGGTCGGCATTCATGCTTGGATGTCTCAGTATCAAAACGATCCCAGCCTAGAAGAGGGCGCAACCTTCAATCCGAAATGGCTCAAATACTATGGTCTCGGAGAGGAGGAGCAGCTTCCACCTCAAGAGAAACTTCGAATCTTTCAAGGTGTAGATCCTGCTATCGGTAAGAAGTCAACCGCCCACTACTTCGTGATCGTAACGATCGGGGTCTCTGAAGAAGGCAGCATCTATCTCCTCGACTATTATCGTGAACACTTGAATCCTGCAGCTCAGATTAAGGCGATTGAGAATCAAGCGACTGCTTGGAAACCTGAAGTCATCGGCATCGAATCAGTCGCCTATCAGGAAGCTCTCGTTCAATTCGTGAAGCCTCTGATGCTTCCAACCATAGGGATTCCTCAGAGTCAAGATAAAATTCTGCGAATCCAAGGACTCGCGCCCTACTTTGAGTCAGGCCGCGTCTACATCTCAAGGAGCCATGAGCAGTTCATAATCGAGTATAGTCAGTTTCCAAGAGGGGAATCTGAGGTCGACGTGTTAGATGCCTTCGAGATGGCTTTGCGATGCGCCACTTCCCATAAGCGAGGCGGTGGAAGACTTCCCGCTGAACCTGTTTCAAGAGCGGTTCCATGGCAGCCTCCTGGTGAAGAGATTCCTCGAGTCGATTGGAGAGAATGGGTTGAACATCCTGAGAGGGATCCGGGTTTAAGATGAGCAAACTTCCAGATCGAGTTCTCCGAAGACTTGGGCTTCAACGCTATCAGAAGCCTGAAGTCAAGAAGGTGAAGCCTGAAGAGATAGAGAAGGAACTCGGACTCTTCAAGAGCCCTTGGATGATCGGACTTGAAGAATATAATCCGGATGAGGTTGGGCTCAGCAAATATAAAGAGATGATTAAAGACGCTCAAGTGAAAGCTGGCTTAGACCTCATCGAGATGGCTATCCTCTCCAAGCCTTGGCATATCTATCACCCTGACACAGAGGTAGCCAAGTGGGCTGAGCAGGTTCTTGAGAATCTGAAGGATCCGGATTTCACTCAGGTTCTCCATGAGATGCTTTCAGCTATCTGGGCTGGCTTCAGCGTCACCGAAGTAGTGTGGGGTTACGATAAAGCGAATCAGAAAGTCATCATTCGCCCTCGAACAGGACTGAAGGTTCTGGATCCTGAAACCATTACTTTCAAAACCTCGGCGACAGGCCGTCTTGAGGAGATTAAGCAGACGATGGGTGCAGAACCTGTCACACTCGATCCGGAGCGAACCTTCATCTGGAGTTTCCGAAAGAAGTTCGGCAACTACTATGGGGAATCTATTCTCCGACCTGTCTACACGAACTGGTATGCGAAAAGATGGTTGATGGGCTTCTCCAACATCTACATGGAGCAGTTCGGCTCACCGATCTACGTTGGAACAGTGAAGGAGCCGGGTGACATAGATGCGATGGAGAAGACTTTGAAAGGGCTGCGGGTCTCCGGAGTCGCAGTCCTCCTAGAAGGCTGGAAGATCGATGTTCTAGAGGCTAAGTCTCGAGGAGACGTTCCCTTCCTCGATTACATCAGATATCAAGACGAGATGATTATGCGTCGCCTACTCATCGGCAGCCTAGTCCTTACGAAGGAGCGGGGAGGAGCTTTAGCATTAGGTCAAGTCCACTTCGACGTCTTCCTGATGAGTATCGATGCGATGAGAGGAGACCTAGCCAGCCTCATCAACGCCATCATCAACAAGCTCATCTCCTTCAACTTTGAGACTGAAGCTCCAGCTCGATTCGCATTCGAACCTCTCACCGAGGAAGATCTTGAACGGCTCGCAACCGTCTTCACAGCTCTAATTGAGGCTGAGGTCATAGCGCCGGATGAATCTTGGATTAGAGAACGTCTAGGTTTCCCAGCTAAGCCTACGCCTGAAGAGATAGCGACTGAGAAGAAGCCTCTCTCAACTGAGGAAGAGAAGGAAGTGAAACCTTCGAAGGAAGCTGCCGGAGAGCCGAAGAAGATGGCTAGGAGACCGCCGAGAATCTGGTGGCCATAGATGACCGAGGAAGCGGTGAGAGCTCAATCTCCAATCGGGAAGCGGATCTATGACAGCCTCCCGAATGAAATCTTACTCCTCGAAGAATTCGTGACCGGTGTGGGAAGCATCGTTGAAGCCGATCGGCAGCCTCATGACATAGATATTCTCTATCGCCAGGACACTAGGAATCAGTATCTTGAGCGGAAAGTGGGAGAGCATATTCCGCAAGACCTCCGGCCCTACCTTCACATAATCTACGATTCCAGAGGGAAGCATGGTCCCGGCCTACCCTTCTATGATCTCGTGCTCAAGAAGAGAGCTAAGTTAGAAGTGCTGCCTCACGCCTACAAGACTCAATTATTCAAGCCGATTCCGATGGCTAAGCCGGTTAAACTCGAACCGGTAAGATTGGAGGAGCTCTCGTAACTTACAGCTCCCGTTGTAACGTATCGCATGCTCTCAGGTTGAGTGGACTTCTTTGACCAGATGGATCATCGAGAAGATTCCTTCAGACGCCAATAGATTCATGATTCATAGACAACTTGATGAAGCTCAAGCCTTCGGCGAGAACGGCGCAGCGATCTCTCTGAGCCCTGAGATTCTGAATTCAATAACCGGGATAAAGGAGCCTTCGAAATTCATTATAGACGGCTATCTCGATCAGGAGGGCCTTTACCGAATCTTCGATATCCTATGGTGGGAGAACACTGAACTATTCGATTCCCCTCTTGAGCATCGGAAAGGCTTCCTCTCGAAGTGGTCTGAGACTTCGCACATTAAGGTTCTACCGTACTATCGCTGCAACGATATCTCTGAGATCAAGAATGCCATCGTTGAATTAGGATCCTGCGGAACCGATGAGATGTACCTGATCCGAAGAGCGGAAGGATTCTATCCACTCGACGGGAAAGCTGAGGATTGGCATTACTTTCAATGTCCCAGAATGATGGCCTCAGCCGGCTCAGATAAGCGAATCCAAGAGCTCGTGGACTCTGGGAAATGGCCGGAGCTGAAGGCTGAAGAACGGTTTGAACTCATGATTCAACGGAGAAGCTTAGAGCCTCTCTATCCTTTCGCACCGCTCAAGACTTCGAAGAAAGGCTATCGGATTCAAGAGCTCTGGACCTTAACCGGCGTCAGAGGCTTGATGCAGGAATGGTTTCAAGGTTCAGCGACCGTTGCAGTTGAAGTGAAATTCGACGGCTTCAGAGTTGTCATTCACAAGAAGGGCGGGCAGGTCAGAATCGACACAGAATCCGGAGACGACATCTCAAGGAATCTACAGAACCTCTCCGCCGACGTTAAGACTTTGATGTGTGAAAGCTGTATCCTGGACAGTGAGCTTGTTCCCTACGATGAAGAGGGGAGAGCTTTAGGCCGCCGGAAAGGCGCTGAAGCCAGAGGTAGCAAAGTCATCGACGACTCCTACTGGATCGCTCATGTCTTCGATCTACTCTACCTCAACGGGAAAGATCTTCATCGAGAACCCTATTCGAGGCGCCGGGAACTGCTTAAAGGCTTAGAGCTTCCAGCTGTTGATCTTCCTAAGATTCCTCCGAAACCGAAGTTCCATCTTCATGAGAACACGGTTAAACTTGCGAAGAACGTGGACCAAGCCCTCCGCTTCGCGGGAGAAGTCTCCAAGGTCAAATACTCTGAGGGAGCGATGTTCAAGCTCTGGGACGGAGACTATCCGCTGAACGGGACCACTTTAACCTGGGCGAAGATGAAGAAGAGCTTCGAGATCGACTGCATCCTCCTCGCCAAGTTTCCAGCCGTCCATAAAACAGGACCGGAGAAAGGGAAGCCGATTGAAGGCAACTATGTCTGGCTGGCCGGGATCGGTCCACTCGATGAATCTCAAATCCCTGAGGACGGGAAGGCGCATAAGATCTCATGAGCGAAACAGAATCCGCTTACTTCGATGAAAGCTGGAGAACTGCGACTGAGTTTAAGCCTCCAGCTTGGGGAGTTGAACCCGACCCAGAAGTCCCTGAAAAATTTGAGCAACGGATTCAAGCCAGAGACATCTTGAAGAATCACGACACTATTCTCGAACTTTATGCTGGAAGAGGCTTCCTAACTGAACGAGTCTACAAGGGCCATGGGAAGCTGCTTGTGCTCGTCGACGATGAACAGAAACTCTTGAAGCAGGTGAAGGAGAAGATTCGAGGCTTCAAAGCCCACCTCTACTACATGGATAACATGAAGTTCCTCGATCGATATGTACGTCGCTATCCTGAAATCACATTAGTCGACTTCGACGCTTACGGCAGCCCTGCTTTCCAGATTCAAAAGTTCTTCGCTCGACACCCAGTCCGCCAACGCATAGTAGTCTCCATCACGGACGGAATGATAACCGGATGGCCTGTGCTCGGTAAAGATTGGGAAGGTCGATACTTCGTCCATCCGAAGAAGAAGCCGATGAAAGAGGATCTACCGGACTTCATGGATTCCCTGATGAAGACGATGTCTAAACAGCATCACTTCAACTTCGAGAAGATCAACGGAGTCTGGAAGGAGGGAGCGGCCATCTACTATTGCGGCTACCTCATCTCACCTCCCGAAGACTCAACTTCCAAGGGAGAGAAGATTGAGAGAAGTAGAGATTGAGGACGCTGACTACGTCCGCTACAAAGGTAGATGGTACAGCATCCTCGGGAAGACATTCGTCACAGCGGATCCTCTTAAAGTAGGCGATATCGCGAGAATCAAATGCGATCAAATTCGAAAGGTGAATCCAACCCTCTATAAATGGATTATCGCGAAGGTCCTCGAAGTTAAACCTGAACCGGGAAGCATGGATACTCTCGCCGTAGCTGAAGAGATCGCTCGCGCTACGAAAGAGATAGTTGAAGAAGAGAAGAAACGGGCTGAAGGATTCGAGTCTTGCGTCTCAGTCAAGAAGGCTGAGCTAGCCTGGTTCCTAACTGAGCTTCCATGCAGCGAAGAGGAACCGCTTAAACTTCAGATGGCCGACCTACTCGTCTATCCGGATGAAAGCAAGACATGGCTATTCGTCGTTCAAGCTCACATACGGGGACTTTCAGTTCACGGCGATAATCGAAACGAGATCTCAGACACAAAGCTAGTCGGATGGACCTGGAGCATTATTAAATCCCTGCTACCTGAGATGCTCTCGAAACACATCACTCCCCAAGAGCTCTCTGAAGCCGATGTGAAGCTCTCGAAGGAGGAGCTGCTGAAACTCGAAATCGATGAGATGTCAGAGAAGACTCCAGACTCTATTAAGAGGAAGCTCAGCAGCATCATCGACGAAATGTCTCCCAGCGAACTTGAGAAGATCATAAGAGGACGCATCCCTGAGATTAAGAAGTTCCTCTCAGATCCAACTAACAAAATTTTCACGACCACGAAAGCTACGGAGCCTCATGAATGGTTGACATTTCAGGGGAAAGTTGAGCCGGGAAGAGTCGGAGCTACCAAGGAGCATCCCGGATTCTTCATCATTCTTGACAAGGGTAGAGTTGAATTCGGCTGCCAGAAACCTTACGCTCATGAATACTGGTTCCACGGAGACGTCTTCAACGGACACTTCTACATCAGGCAGATTGCACGTCGACCTGAATGGGAGAAAGC
>Ga0209725_1000219_pt1 | contig 35074 bp, 36 predicted proteins | sample I18A1metaG_FD_184145 | JGI IMG/M metagenome (GOLD analysis project Ga0209725, IMG submission 184145) | Lake sediment bacterial and archeal communities from Gulf of Boni, Indonesia to study Microbial Dark Matter (Phase II) - ​I18A1 metaG... | ecosystem: Environmental > Aquatic > Freshwater > Lake...
GCTCAAGTTGGTTCGGGTCAAATCCGAGGGACTAGGAATGAAGCTCGATTCTCTGCTAGCCCCTGGGAAGCTTGACGGTCATGAGATCAAGGTGGTTCTCTACGATCAGCTATGTTGTGGAAAATCCGAAAGACCTAGAAACACTTCGATTTTTCGTGCCCATTTTTTGTCTGGAGGAGGTGGAGGGGACAAGACGAATGCTCGGCCTAGGCAAGATCAATTTGATGGGGCATTCGTGGGAGAGTATGCTGGCCTTGGTATACGCCCTGAAGTATCAACAGAGCTTGGGACAATTGATCACTACGGGTGCACTTGGGGACCAAACGAATTCACAGTACTGGGAAACCTCAAGGATCTAGATATCACTCCAAGACTTCCAGAGATTCGCGTCCCCGCATTAGTCAGCGGGGGAAGATGTGACGAGGTAACTCCAAGAATCGCCGAGACCATCCACAACGGAATACGCGGATGGGAGCTTGTCACCTTCGAAAAGAGCGCTCACCTCCCAATGTGGGAAGAGCAGGAAAAGTACCTTGAAACGGTAAGAGAGTTCATCCTGAGCTGAATACGAACGCCGTCCTCAATCGGACCTGACGCCACATTTCCGGGAATCGCTGATGGAAGATGTATCTCAGATCATTCCATCTCAGAACTTGGAGAATTGTTGTTGCAACATCTCGGGCTTTACACCTTGGGATCCCATGAGATGGCCATGCTCAAGGTCACTGGAACCGTATTTGACATAGTGAGGTACTCTACTCACGATGGGCCAGGTATTCGCAGGATAGCAGAGTGTTGACTGCTATCGTAGTTGCATGCGAAACCGCGGTCACGTCTTCAGGCCTGGCAGTTTGAAGGAATTCTTGAAATGCTATGATCACTGCATCCGCCGGATGTCGTTGCATGGATGGGACTTTGATGTTTACTATCTCCCCCGTCTGTTCGTGAAGAGCAACCAGGTCAGTAAAACTACCGCCGATGTCTGTTCCTACTCGATAGCCACACATTTGTTGACTCGTCCGTAAGTCTCTCAGCATGTTTGGGGAATACTATTCTCTGATGTTCGAACATGGAAAAAGCGAAGCTAAACGACGACCAATGTTCTTGGACTCTTCGTAAGCAACTCAAAGCCGCTCGCCGTCACCACAACGTCATCCTCGATTCTAGCTCCGAAATCCCCTGGCAGATAGATGCCGGGCTCCACCGTGAACACCATTCCTGGTTCCAGAATCTCCTTGCTCCCCTCGACGATCTCCGGCTTCTCGTGTACCTCCAAGCCTAGCCCATGACCAGTCCTATGAACAAAGTATTGGCCAAATCCTCTACCCCGGATAATGCCCCTAGCCACAGCGTCGATCTCTCCAGCCGCCTTACCGGCCTTGACGTTCTCGACAGCCGACTGCTCGGCGGATAGGACTGTCTCGAACACTTCCATTTGCCTTGAGTTCGGTTGCCCTATCGAGACCATTCTTGTGACATCAGCGAAGTAACCATGATAGGTGGTCGAGAAGTCCATGACTACTAGGTCGCCCTGCCTGAATTGCCTCTCTGATGGGCTACCGTGCGGCAGAGCAGAGTTGGGTCCTCCCAACACCACGCAGAACGGAACCTTCTCTCCTCCAAGCTTCTTGAGGTTGTACTCGACCTTGGATGCCGCTTCTAGCTCAGTGATGCCTGCACTGATTGTCTCTACAGCCGCCTTAACGCCTTGGTCAACAATAGCTCCGGCCCGCTTGAGAAGCTCCACCTCTTCGCTGGACTTCCGCAGACGCATTTGAAAGAGAATACCAGACGCCCTCATCGCACGAAGATTCGGAGCAGCTTCGATTAGCTGAGAATACGTCCTGAAGGGCATGTGATCCTCTACGCCGACCGTTGCTGTCTCCAAGTGCAGCTTCTCCAGTGTGGTTCTTAAGACGGCGACTGGATCTTCTGTGTCACCGAACCCGATGACGTTCTCTACGGCGGCATGTTGAAGCGCTTTTTGTTCGTCAAGCTTCGGAACCACGAGAACTGGTTCATTTGCCTTTGGTATGAACGCCACGGTAAGTCGCTCAAAAGCTTCGGTTGCAAAGGCTGTCAGGTAGTAGAGGTTCGCACCGGGAGAGAGACAGACCGAATCAAGCCCCTTTGCTTCCATTAGATTTCGAATGGTTCCGATTCTGTCTTTGTAGATCGACAACTTAGATCAGCGCGAATTGATTCCAGCTATTTGGAGAGTTGTATGGGAGGAAATAAAATAGTTGTGCACCGCCTCTCATCTGTTTGAATCGTGAGGAGCCCCTAGGGGATCGGGGCAACTTCTTCGATCCTTAGGATCCCGTCGTAATCGTACGCCCGATCTGCGCAGACTTCTTTACCATTCAGCTATCGAAATCGCGAGGAATGCAGCATCTGCCGTTGGAGGCCTTGTTCCTCCACCTGTCGTCATTGGAATTTCAACGCATCTCATGAAGTTCTGCCCGACTTTATCGCTGAGGCCCTAAACACTCACAAATCTGATAAGGGATATCTGCGAGAGCCTCGTAGGTCACGGTTTCTGAAAGATGGTCACGGTAGACCGCCATAGTTGAAACGCCGCGTGGCTCTGTGCCGAGGTTGCTTTTCGTACCGGCGCCCGTATTCTATGCCTGAACTACTGGCAGTTCATTTCAAGCCTCCACAGATGGTTTGGTCCTGATGAGGAAGCAGATTATTTGGGCGAAGACTCGGCCGGCGAGCCTACCCGCTCAGGAGTGAACGGGCCAGCAGGAATATGTTGCTCTTATGTTCGCGAATTCGCCTCACCGACTAAGCCCACCAGCTCTTCCCAAACGGAATGTACTCACCCGATATCCTCGGTCGACGAGCTCAAGCTTCTTCTTGTCGCTGATCCCCATCAGCATTTCGAACTCGAAATCCGCATAATGGAGGCTGCTCAGGCGAGTTGCTTCCTCGATCAGCTTCTCATCATGGGTTGCAACTGCGAATCCCCTTCCGCGTTCGAACATCATCCGCATTAGCTTCGATAAGTTCTCATCGATGCTTTTCTTCCGCTTGTAAACGATCTCTGAACTCTCGTTGTAGGCGCCTTTGCATAGCCTGATCACTCCCCGAGAATCAAGGATCCGGGGCACATCCTCTTCGCTTCTCTTCATGTAGGCTTGAATCGCGATACCGATGTTGTCCAACTTCTTCCGAAATTCGACGTATGAGTCGACTGTGTCGGCCATGTACGCTATTCCTGAGCGGCAGCAGTGGCTTCTTCTCGACCAGTTGTTTCCTCCCCCAGAAGGTTGATGATTCCTCGCACTTTGTGGGCATTCGATTGCTGCGCTCGGGTCATTGCATCTTCATATGTTTCGCCCGCTATCCAATGCTTGGCGATTCGGAAAAGGAGACCGCTCCACGGTCCAGCCAAATCTGTCGCCCTTGGGCTAAATGAGGTGCACGAGATAAGACGCTTTCAGAAGGATTTCCGCGGAAGCATGAGCCCTCCGGAACGGAACGTTGATCTGATCTCCTAGTTCGTCAGCTTTCCGAAAGCTCAAATGTTCTTATTCAGAGGCCTGATGACTCTCGTCCGAGTTCCGACCAGAAACGCCGGTGAGTTAGATGCCTGCTGTGTCGTCGCTTGTCAGAGTGGTCGCCCTGGGAGACAGTCTTACGGTTGGTTTCCAATCCTACGGGCTTTCCGGAGACACGCTGAGATCGACTCCGTACACCGATGTTTTGGCTGATCAGGCTAGGAGAGATTTTCCGGCGAGTTCACTTTCGGTCGAAATCATCAACAAAGGTGTGATCGGCGAGCTTACAGAACAGATGCTGGATCGTTTCGACTTCGACGTTATTCGCCTCTCGCCAGAGATTGTGATCACCCTTGGAGGCTCGAACGATCTCGGCTCGGGCTTCGCCCCTCAGGAGATCTTCTCCAATCTTCGTGAGATGTATGAGCTTTCACTGAAGAGCGGAATAGTACCGATCGCGTGTACCGTGCCATCGATACTGGGGTTTGATGAGGGGATCCCCCTAAGAACAGCACTGAACAAATTGATAGAGGAACACTGTTCGAAAGAGAAGCTACGATGTGTTGACCTCTTCAGCGCGACGATGGACCAAGCAACCAGACGACTCGACTCGCGATACTCAAGTGACGGTCTACATCTGAACACGGAAGGTTACAGAAAGATGGGCATCACAATATACGAAAAGGGGTTAGCTCCTCTGCTACGTCAAATGCTGGAACATAGTTAGCGAAACGGAATCGACTGAACGCGGCTATCCTACTTTGAAGCGAATGAGATCCATGAATTGTTGAGGAAGGTCCTGCGTTGTCGGCCCAGGAATTCGAGCCCAAGGAGACCCTAGGTGAATCATCTGGCTGTCCTTGTCGTAAGGCTACCGGTCTTTCATTTCGCGTAGCGCATCCTCGAGTTCCGGCATCCCTAACCCGACACCGGGGACCCCATCCTTTCTAACAACAGGTTCCCCCTCCCTAAACCCAACGAGGGTCGGGACGATCTTTACCTCGAGGTTTTCCCACAGTGGATTCTTGGTATCACTGATGTCGACTAGGGCGGCTAGAGGATCGGTCTTCTCCTTCATGGTCGTTTCGAAGAGCGTGAGAAAACTTCCGCAAAAGGGACACCAGCCGGCATAGAACACGGCCAAGATATTCCGCGAATCAAGGAGTCTAGTCCCAGCAAAATCGTGGGCTCCGAGCGTGAGTGGCAACCGCTTGCGCCTTAGCCGTACGCACCAGAGAGAACAATAAAAAAGCGCCCTATTCGGAGTTCTCCTCCGCTCGAACACTCCGGGCTAGGCGCAATAACTCGCCCAATTCTCGTCATTTTTTCCCGCGACGTGCTCGTGTTACCATGAGGATGCCTCTGTCCGCATCTACCTCTACCAAATCGTGATTTGCTATCACTTCGCAGGGATCTGTCTCGACATGGTCAACTACCGGAATTGATTTACCGTAGAGTTTCATGGCTAGAATCGCCCCGACGGTCAAGAGTGGTTCCGTGTGTGCATTTACGATCGCAGCAGGCGCCTTATTGCATCTTACTGCCTCAAGGAAGACTGCAGAACTCGTGCTTGAGCCTTTTCCGTACGGAAAAACGAAAACCTTGCCGGAGATGTTCTTTCCAAAAGATCCACTCCTCTTGTCGATTATCCGTCCGGTCTTAGGATCGATTCCTCCCCAGAAGCTTATCGATCGAGTAGCGACGATAGCCTCCCCCTTCGCCTTCCCAGCCACAACTCCACGGCATTTCAGCGCTATTTTTTCTTGCAATATTGGGACCTTACCCGTTCTTGCCTTTTGGTGGCGTAGTTCAGACATTCCGCAGTGTTTGCAAACACTACATCGATTCCAATTATAGCAGGGGCGTAATGGGCCATCTTGGCCGAGTCCGTGGCCATTGTTTGGAAGCTCCAGGCGCCTAGCGGCAAATGGAGGGCGCAGGTGTCACACAATACTTTTCCACCTGCGGCTTCTATGGTCTTCACATAGCCCTTTCTCCGGGCTAACATACTTGCCATCCTACTAGTGAAGACCCACACCTCAACGTTCTTCCTAATCCTACTCCCTTCGAGCAAGGCCGCGACTTCGCCAATCTGTTCAACAGAGTAGTGCGGACAACCCAGAACAACGAAATCAGCTTGACCCTCCTCAACAGTAGAAAGTTGCATAGCGGCGCGTTGAAGCTCCTCATCTCCCACTGACATCTTTTCTTCGATAGCACTATTTCCGAAAGCTTCAGCACTGTTCCTAGCCTCAGGAGTCACTCCAATAATGTGAAAAAGAGCTACTGAGCCTGATGTAGCAGCGGCCGCAGCAAGACTCTTCAGGTGGTCGACGGAGGGTCTAGGCGATAGTCCCTTGATTACAGGAATCTTCTGGCCGACAGCAGCACCGATGCAGTAGCCCAAGGTCCCGTAGTCAGTGCATGTAAGATGTCCCGTTTCAATAGCGTCAGCAGACAGCAGTACCTGCCCATGTCTGTTTTCTTTGAGATAGAGTCCGAACCTTGGCACCTTTCCTGCGAGTGCAGCACATATGTCCACCAGATCAGGATACCTGTTCGTTCTGGCACCGACTACAGAGTTAGCAAAGGCTATTGCGTTAGACTCGGCCCATGCGATATCTTGACCGAACCTTATTCCTGACCCATATTGGTAGGGAGCGCAGGTCCATGTTGGCGTGGCACCCATCCTCGCGTAAGCCTCAGCCAATTCTCTCTGTTTCTTCGCAAATTTACTGGGAACGCGTAGCTGACGCCACAAGCTGAAATCTATGGCCGAGATGCACAGAGTGGTTGGCACTCGAAACCTAGCATTTTCCTTCGCCAAGGTCTTACAAAAGTGCAGGCCTGCTTCATGGATCCCCGCATACGTTGAAGCATCAACATGAACATTGTCTATCTCAATCATTTTGTCCGCGCCGTACATGTCGCCAAGCTTGACCAGCACGGACATTGCTGTCTCCAGCGCGTAGCCGTACTCACCATCCAGCATTCGTTGTTCTTCGTTTGTTAGATACAAGCGTCTCAGCCGCCAGGCATTGTGTTCGTCTGTTGAATTGTGAATATTAGTTCATTGAATTCTAGTCGCTTGATGTCCCTGACGAACCCTATCGACAGTCCTACACGTGATGTCGTACGTCAGAGTGAGACCCTATGCTCTTCTATGAGGTCTTTGTCTGGAGAGACGCCTAAGCCTGGTCCTGTTGGCACCATCAAGTGCCCGTCTTCCAGTCTAAGAGGCTCCCTAATAGCCATCTTGTGGAAAGCTAGTTCGGTGAATTCGCAGGCGAACGGTAGATTTTCAAGTGAAGCGGCTAGGTGAAGCTTTGCTGCCACGCCAACACATGCTTCAAGTTCAGTTCCGACTATGCAGGGTATGCCCAGCGCTTCTGCGGTTGTGTATATGTCGAGAGAGTTCTTTAGGCCGCCAGCTTTTGTTAGTTTTATGTTGATTATGTCTGCAGCTTCGGCTTCGGCTACTTTGATGACATCATGCGCATTCCAAACACTTTCATCAACCATTATCGGTACGCCTGTGGCCTTTCTGATCCACGCAAGACCTTCAAGGTCCCAGCCTTGAAGGGGTTGTTCGACGTAGCTGACTTCGCAGTCGGCAAAGGCTTTGAGCGCCGCAAGCGTTTCTGAACGGGACCAGCCTCCATTTGGATCTACTCTCAGCTCCATGTCTGGGCCTATGGCGTCCCTGACGGCTCTTACTCCTCTTATCTCATCCTCGAAATCTCTGCCGGCCTTGATCTTGATGACTCTGAAACCCATCTTGACAAGTCGTCTTGCTTCTTCCGCCATCGCCTCAGGCTTGATTGCAGCTATCTCAGAGGCTGCCTCCACGTTCTCCCTTTGCATTCCTCCCAGCAATGTGTAGGTCGGAACTCCGAGAGCCTTGCCTGCCGCATCATAGAGGGCGGAATCGATAGCCGTCTTGCCTATGACGGCGTCTCCGTGGGCTACGTTCATTATCGAGATGGCCCTACGAATATTGAGCGGGTCTTCTCCTAGCAGTCTGGGAGCAATGTGGTTCCTGATGGAAGCGGTCACTGTCTCTAAGGTTTCTCCGTAGAAGCCCACCGTGACGGTGCAAGGAGCTTCACCGTAGCCCACTACACCTGCATCCGTCTGGATCTCGACGAGGACGAACTGGCCGGTTGAGTAGTCCGAATATGCGTCACTGAAGGGACGCATCGGCATGCGTACAGGATGCGCTTCGATCTTTGTGATGCGCATTTCACAACGGTAGTCCGTTGGACTTCGAGCGGCGAATAAGTCTTGTGCTTCATAAGATGTTAACTTGATTGAGAATGAATCATGACTCCCAATCCGACCTACTCCACAGGAATTCAGATTCTGGGCGCTGAGAGCTCTCTCCACATGTTTCGACAATGGTGAATGCAAGGACACCGTAAATGAACAGCGGGATTGTTACTGAGTAGATTAAGGCTTGATTGATCCCGAAGATAGGGATAAGGCTGCCGGCTACTATTGGTCCTACAGCACTGCCTACTGAGATCTGCGGACCGAGTCATAGATCAGAACATCTCGGCAAGATCTGCTGTAATCTGTCCAACCAGATCGATGGAGCTTCAGGGAAGCGATTGTTCGGGCAGCGTGAATGACCCGCGAGGCCGCTCGGGTAGAAGAACGGAAAGCGCTATCGCGCAGGAAACGAACACCACTGCGGACAGCCCGAATGGGCTTCCCGGACTCACAACCTCTGCAACTAGGCCCCCGAGCGTTGAGGCGGCCATGAAGGCGATCCCGCAAGTCATCTCGTAGAATCCCATTGCACTGCCTCTCAACTCCGGTTCGGTATCATCAGCGATTATGGCAACGTTGACAGGAAAGATCGCGCCTACGGAAAGACCGGCCAGAAGAACGCCAGTAACAAGAAACAACAGGTCTGCGGCAAGTCCAACCGCTAAGAATCCTGTGCATCCAACGATCAGACTGAGCAGTGCCACGCCTTTTCTCCCGAATCTATCCGATGCCCCTCCTGCGAACGCTCCTCCGAGTATTCTTCCGGCCCAGAACATCGAGAACGCCACGCCGATCCACAAGACTGGGATTCCGAAACTAGCTGCGTACACCGAGAGCAAGGTCATGATGCTCGCCAACCCGAAGGTGTATGAAGCCGCAAGAACGTTTCCCATCAAGGTGGTGCGCGAGAAGAGTCTCGACTCCAGTATACCCGCCAGTGGTTTCGGAGTTCCCACTTGTCTTGGCCTTTCGATAAGTCCGACTGACAGTGTGGCCAAGAACGCGATGCCCAAATAGGCTGCGAACGCGAAAGCAAATCCAAAGAAACCTGCGATAAATCCTCCAGCAGACGAGCCTGTCGCGAATGCAAGTGCGTAGATGCTGGTCACGAGGCCGATCCCCCTGCCGACCTGTTCGGTCTCGGCGCTCTCTGTTGCCAGCGCCTCCATCGGCGGCCAGAAGCACGCCCACGCCAGTCCCTCGAGACCTCTAATTGCAATCAAGTCGGGGACACTGGAGGCACGCAAGAACAGTAATGCCGCTAACGCGCTCAGAGCCGCGCTAATTGTCAGCAGGGGTCTTCTCCCGATCCTATCAGAGATACGCCCAGTAAGGAAGGCCGAAAATGTGAACACAACTCCCCACGCCGATCCCATCAACCCGATGTCGACCCAGCTCGCTCCCATCCGTGAGGCGAGCAGGGGTGAGATGGGCAGGCCTAGGCCAATCGCGAACATTAGCAGGAACGTGAATGCGTATTGCCCAACCCTGCGTTTCATGATGAGTATCACCTAGCAGTAGAGCGGAGGACATGAATAGGTGAGCGCAAATCGCTTCCCTGTTCCATACTTGTGCAGATCTTCGTCCGTTCCAAAGTACTTTCACTCATCTCCGTAGTCTGCGTCGTCATTCTCGGCCTTTTATCATGCGATCTGTCCTACGCTCTGACCCTCAATCTAGCAGGTGAATCACATGGTTCTACAAGGGCTCGCGCGCATAATACTTGGATCCCGGTCCGACCGGAGCCGGACAGGAGTGCTGTATATTCCCGCTGACATTGTCAAGGATTCACTGTTTCCCTTCTCAGCAAACGAGGAAGTAATCGTCCGAATCGAGGGCGAGAGACTAGTTATCGAGAGGAATTCACAGTGAGTGGCTACAGAGACCGCTACACCTTCGGAATGGATTTTGGGACTAGCGACTTCAAGTTCGGGCCGATAACGTGTGGGGATGTCCCCAGATTACTGCGGAACAGAGGCTACTTCCCTGATCGAGACTCAATCATGATGCGAGCGCTCAATCAGGCGCCGGAGGTCGTCGTCGGAGACGACGTGCCTCTCTATCTGCAGTCATCAGAGGATCTAACTTCCCGCCTCGTCTATCCGATGCGAAACGGTGTGATCGATCGAGGAGATAGCAAAGCATGGCGCGTAGTCGATGAGATCTCCCGCTTTGGCCTCAAGATTTTTCGACCCAATCCGGGAGGGGACTTCCAGGGCTTCTACGTCGTCGCATCACTCTCAAGTGTTTCGCCTCGGTACATGTACGAGAACCTCTTCGAGAGCATGAGGGAGGCCGCGAAGGATGGGCTCGTCAAAACCGGCACGGTCATTTCTCAGCCCTTCGCTGTCGCAATAGGTCACGGAGTAACCACCTGTGTCGTGGTGGAATCTGGACACGGAAACACACAGGTCTGCCCCATCAGCAGTTACCCAATCCGCAGCGCCCTTGTGGCGGTGAATAGAGGAGGCGGAGAGGCAAATTCCATCACCGCAGAGATACTGAAGGATCTTGGGTACGGAGACCTAGCTCGTGAAGAAGCATTTGTACGGCGTGTCAAAGAAGAATTGGGTCTCATTCCGCTAGATTTGGGAAAAGCTGTCAAGGCTGCCAGAGAGAACCCGTTGAAATTCAGGGCAAAGTTCAAGGTACCTGGGACAAGAGTCGAAGTCGATTTTGAGGAGAAGTCATGGCAAAGGTTCCTGATTGGAGAGTATGTCTTCAACCCGGGAAATGAACTGTTTCAGAGCTACCTAACCCGGGGAATGCCGAGACCGCGTGATGTCAAGATAGGTGACACCGTCTTCGAAGGCATGATCGATTTCGGAGAAGCCGTCGTCAGATCTGTTGAGAGATGCCCAGTCGAGCTTCAACCTCTCCTCTACAGGGAGATCTTACTCTCAGGCGGAAACTTCAGCTGGGAAGCTCCAGAGAAACTTCGAGATTACGCCACAGACGCTCCCACCAAGATGAAGGCTCTATTGAAGGAGAAGGGCATCAGGGGTGTCTCAGTCAAGATGACAAAGAATCCGCAATACTCGGTCTGGCACGGGTGCATCATCTACGGATATGCGGTTCCGGAAGACTACAGATGGAACTGGGAGCACATGGAGGGATGGCTCCCTGTGGCAGCCGAACCCAGCTGAAATTAGGCAAAGGCTTCGCCAGCGTTTCGTGAGCGCCGGACTCAGAGAGTCTCCGCTTACAGAATCTGGGCCCAACCCAGACATTCTTTTCGAGGGAGACGGCACCTCGGTTCGCGTGGTCATCCTGGATCACGCGCTCTGGGCAGATCGGCGAGCCATCATGGATTCGATCATGAGAGCCTCAGCATCCGCTGGGAAAGTCAGCAGGACTTACCTTGCTCTTCCCAAGGCCGTGGCTTGTCTCACAGACGCAAGGCTCTTTCAGGAGCGCGGCATAGGACTCTTCACCTACGGTCAAAGAAATGTCGAGGAAGCCCTGTCGGCACGGTACTTCGAGACCGCCAGTGCAGCGCAGCATCAACTGGACAAAACCATAACTCCGCGGCTCGAGAATGAACTTCGCGAGCTCCATGCAGAGTTCTCAATGCTCCAACAAACTGTTCAACACCTGAGAGAAGAATTGGCGTCTTCGAAGCGGTTGCCTGTCCCTGAGGAGCCGGTCCAGACTTTCAAGCTACGAGACCGACCACAGGTTCAGGTCGCTGAGGATTTGCCTACCTTCTTCGCTGGAAATCCTTGGATTGAGGTTCTCTCAAGACGCGGTCGAGAGGAGGCAGCAATTGTTAGCTGAGAGTTCCGGAGCCTTCGTTCGCGTCCCCATTCGGTCAATCCAGGTAGTCGTTGACTTGGAGGATCCATTGGCGCCTGAGCTCACCTTGGACGATTTCCTAGAGACCTACGGAACTGGCCCGGCGCCTCCAAGATACAGGATGCTCAACATGGAGGTGCTGACATGTCCGGAGGACCAGCAACCGATACTCGCGTCTGAGTGCAGTCACTGTCCGAGGTTCGTGAGGAGACTGGACAACATAGCATATTTCAGGAGGGAGAATCCAGTCAACACCAACTCTCCTTGATATCCAAGCCCCATTAGCATCATCATCGGGTGAAACCTGATTCAGCAGGCAGAGCATCTATAGCCATAGCCAGCAGCGTGGTTTCCGGACGAAGGATTGTCGGGAAAGCACTAGATGTAGCGAGCCAGATTTCTTGATCGACAATTCTTCAGCATTGAGTTCAGAAAGAATTACTCCACGAAGGAGGCTTTCGAAGCGGTTTAGGTCTCGACGACTTCGCACTTCAACTCTTTCAGGACCTCAGCGGCCTTTTCGGCGTCCAGCTTGATTGTGTAGAGTTTGCTGGGCGTTCTAAGCTTGAGCTTGACCACATCTTCGAGACGTTTCACTCTGCACTCTTCTGCACGTTCCGAAATGCGAATAAACTCCTTGACATCGCTGATCTCAGCAGGCATTCGACATCGCTCTCGATCGAGTCTAGGCTAGCGTCGCTAGGGGCTGATATAAATGATATGAACATACTCCGAGACTTATCGTGATCGGGTGCTCGACTTTGCACCACCGTGTGCGACGGGAAGAAATACGACCTCGTCGCCGTCCTTTAGCACCGTATCGAGACCATCGAGTGCTCCGACCTCGGTGCCCGAAACCATAATGAGTGCGTTGGTTCTCGGGTCTTTCAGGTCCGTATCGATTAGGTATCTCTCAAATTCATTCCGAGCAATCGTGTCCACAAGCTTGCTCACGAGTTGTCGAACCGATGCGGCGGCATCAAGGTGAAGGTCAAGCTGTTCCATCCTTGCTGCGGTCTTTAGGACTCCGTAAAGTCTTACTCGAACCCGCAATGCCGAATCTATCTGCGACACTCTTGCTAGTTGAAGATAAACGTCTCTTCCTCGTAGCGTCTGCCTTCTATGACCGTTCCAGGCGGTCTCCGAGTTGTCCCTCTGCTTCGCAGATTCGAAACGAATCGCCGGTTCGCGTCTTCTAGCTGAAGTGTCTCGTCAGCCAGCATCTTCAGAGGAACGTTCACCCTCAACGGTCTCGCAGGTATGACGTGTCTGGTCACCTTGTGAGGCAGCGGATGTCCCGTTAGTCCTGCCTCTCGTATCGATGCCTTGTCGATCTTCGGAAGAGTCATGATCGCATCCGCCTTCCTATTCAAGACTTTATCAATTGCATCGTGTTCAGTGTCGAACGCCACCGTAAGGCGAAGTGCTTGTGCGCATCGCTCGGCCTCCTTGATAACCTCATGGAATGGTAGAGTGGTACTCGTCAGTCGGAAGGAGTCCCCGCCGGCAAAGATCATTGCAACTGAAGGATTGTCCATGACATTCATGATGTCGAGTGAGAATCTCTCCATCCTGATGGTAGATGGCAAAGTGGTAGCTTCAAATTGGGCAGGACTGACCTGCCCGTAGAAAACCCGGAACCAAACCCCGACTTTGATGCTAGGATTGAGATAGTCTACCGCACAAACCGGCATCCAGAAGGAGTTCAGTTCTCTCAGCGCAGCAACACGGTGCATACCGTCCAGAACTACACGCGAACCGGCATCGACAACGATGGGGTCCTTCACTACTCCGTCGCCTAGAAGAGAGCTCTTCAATTCAGCCACTCGATCAGGAATTGTTTCCTCATGAAGAAGGAGCGACTTCGATGGCCAGAGGAAGATTCTGAGGTCAAGCTTCTCATGTCTGATCAGGAATTCTAAAGAATCGCTCCTCGGCTCATCGACCGACGCATGAAGATCGTCTACAACTTTCGCGTCGGAACCGTTCCAATGAGAATGAGTGGGAGGACCGGGCACAGCTGTGTCACCCGCTCAGCGAGTGCCCTATGAAAACACGACGACCGGAGAGTCACTTGACGAACTTGACCATCTTTGTCCCGCAAACGGGACAGACTGCGCGTATCATGTTCCGTCCCTTTGCGGTCTTCTCTTTCGTCACGCTGTCATCGGCGACCGTCCTCTTCTCTTTACACTTGACACAGAACATTTCTACCATCAGTATGCGCCTCCCTTGGCAATTGCAGCCTACCCCATTCCACGCCCATAAAAGCCTTTTCAAACCGTGTAATCACGAGTCAAAGGACAGTCATCAACAGCATCCGCATCGGTGCCTGTCGACGACGAGATGATTTCTCGAGGAAACGACGGACGCAAGAACAGTACAGTTCTGATCTCAGAATATGCACCGTATGAACTATTGCGGTACTGCGTAAGTTGCTCCACTCTTGGGTCTATCCCTAGTCCAACATTTGAGTGTTGTATGGGATGCTGGCCTGAATAACATGTGGTGAGTCCCCGACCCGCGGAAAAGGATTGTGTCGACTTCGGATTCGCGTGGTCCGAAGCGGAAGCTCATAATTCACTCAGGTACTCTAAACTTCGAATTTGGCCCGCACATGAAATCAAAACGCTCTGATAGCCATTCGGGTCCTTGAAGCAGCGAGCAATTGAAAGAGTTTGAGAACTCGTAAAGTCTCTCTACAAACCAGAGAGTACTGTGGGAATTCGGAAGTCTAGGCTGCTGGGGCAGTGCTTTGCTCTTCGCTCTGTTCTTCTTCCTCTTCGCCTAGACCAAGCTGAGCTTCGGGGCTCATCTGCATCATTGTAGCTTTCTTGGCCTCTGTCACTTTCAAGCGGGTGACATATCCCGCAATTCGATTCCTCAACTTCTTTGACGGTGCTGTCAGAAGTTCATTGACCTGGAGTTTGTTGGCTTCATATTCGTTCGTGAATTTGCTTGGAAACCTCTCGATGAGTTCCCGGGCTGCTCGCTTGACGGTCTCTGTGCGAACCTTTCCCAACTTGCTATCTCCGAGCCAGAGTGAAGCGCTGCAATGATTTGCCTAGCCTAAAAACCTGAGCTTCCTCCACTCACAGCCCCATTTGGCGTTCGAATCCGCCGAATGCATGGGTGGGTGTCAGCTTATCACAGATCTTGCTAGGAATGGCCGGCTCGGAGTCAACTCGTGAGCTCTTCCGAGGCAGTCAGAAGGGTCTCACGTTTCCGTGTCTTTTTCTCTTGGAGGCCGGTGCCGATTGACATGGCACAGTAGATGAGAGGGGCTGAAAAGCGGCTGTTAGGGGGTGGAGAAGACACTTCTGGGCTCGTAGCGTCGAGAAGTCGCAAGGCTTAATAGAATCTGGAATTTGAAACTGTTTTCTGGTTATTTTGATGGGAAACGGCGAACTTTCCACGGCGGCCGTTCGTCGGCTGATTGAAAAGGCAGGTGCGGAGCGGGTAGGAGACGATGCCGTCGAGGAGATGCGGCGAATCCTGGAGGAATACGCTGTCCGCATCAGCAAGGAGGCCACTACGCTCGCGACTCACGCGGGTCGCAAGACAGTCAAGGCAGAGGACATCAAGCTCGTAATCAAACGGGTTCAACAGCCTTAGCCATTCTTGTGCTCACAAAGATGAAGAATCGCAGAGGTACTTGACCAAGCGGATCGGATGTCAAGCTCCATCAGTCGTAGACTTGATTCCAGCCTACAACGACTTGAGAGTGGTCTTGGTGGGCCCGGGGCGATTTGAACGCCCGACCAACGGGTTATGAGCTTCGACAACCCTTGTGCGTTTCCGTCGCTCCAACCTGGCTGAGCTTCCCGGGAGTCTTACATCCTTACGGGCCCGGGCCCATTCTTAGACCGATCCTCGGGGGTATTTAGATGTGTAGCTCCAACGCTTATTGCCTCTAAGCCTTGAACCTTTGAAACGTAATCTCAAGCGCGTTTGCTGCCCAGTCGAATCTCGGAATGTTTCTTCTGATCCGCTTGAATCGCTCGGCAAGAGCTTGAGCGAGGATCGGCAACGCGATCGTCGAATCCACGTGACAGGTAACCATCTGGGCCCTCGGGCTGTACTTACCCCAGCTCTGTGCTTCTTGGAGTGTGGCTCCGCTAAGGCCGCCCCAGTGTGCGGCGTCCGTTGTCACCTGAATGGCATAGTTGTGGGTTCTGTCGTGCCTCGTGGCATAGCTTGCAACCACAGCAGATTGCTGTATGAAATTCTTCGGAACGCCGCCACCGAAGATAACTACTCCACTCTTCAAGAATTTCTCGGTAATCATAGAGCTCTCGTCGATGTCCTTCATATGGTCGATGATGATTCTTCTTCCGCGTCTCCTGTTCGCGAACATCATAGAAAATCCCAGTGAGCTGTCGCAGATGGCTGGGAGGAAGGTCGGTACGCCTGACTCCCACGCTGCGATCGAGATGCTATCTCTGTCCCGTGCCCTCTCGGAAAGCCAGGCTCCCAGCTTCTCAGTGACCTGTCGGGAGGAGTATGGATAGTTGTCCCTGAGCAACGAGCAGAACTCCTTCTCGATCACATTGTCCAATCGATAGAACCGTCTTTCGTCAGCGTACACGTCGTACATTCTGTCGATCCTGTATTTCCTGAGCTGCACATCGTCGACTCTGTCTGTTCCCTTGAAGTGCCTTCCCCCAGTTGCCTCGTACGCGTCATGATATATCGTCGCGCCGGTCGTTACTAGAACGTCAATCATTCTTCTCCTGATGAGTTGGGCGATAGTCTTCCGCATGCCGGCAGGGACCATGGCTCCTGCTAGTCCCATCCAAATGACTATCTGTCGTTTCTTCAGCATTCGAGCCCAGATCTCGAAGGCTTCCCCAAGTCTCCTTCCTTGGAAGGCCGTGGAGGCCATTTCTGTCACTAGTTGATCGGTCGTTCTGTCGGGAGAGATCTCAAGCAGCTTCGTGGGATGCGTAAGGAAGCGTTTGCGGCTCATTGGCGCTCGTTGTGTTCTCATCTATGCGTTTTTCATTAAAATCCTTGCCATTGATGATGATGAGTGGGAGTTCACGCTCATGCAAGCAGATTGCGCATGATTCTTTGGACGATTTCTTTCAGTTGCTGATGAGAGCATGACTCCGCCTCGGAAAGGGTGGCTTCGAACTCTTTGTGCCACTCTTTCTCGAATCGGTCGATGATGGCAATAACGTCTGTGAGAGGAATCCAATCCGACGTTATCGGGTACGCTTTCTCGCCGGAAAGGCTCTTGGCAGATTCTTCAATCTCAGCCCTCAACCCGCGTAGTTTCATTCCAGTCATTCCGCACCTGAAAGTCATGGATCGAGCTAGGTCGACAGTCGCAACTTCGCTACTACTTTCCGCGAGTCGCTCGGGGGGCTCCTTTGAAATCGAGATCGTAAGGCATCCAGGAGGTATGATGTGAGGTCCCGCGCATTTTCGGGATTCTCAGGTAACGATTGAGCCCAGTCGGTTCTTCCTGTACCTTCATCTCAAGCACGCCATCGACGCTTTCCTGTATTGCCGCCAATATTGCAGTCGGGAAAGCTTGTCTGTTGAGAGTTACAATGGAATCGAACTTTGCTATCTTGGTCTTCGCTCTGAGCGTGCGGATGAACTCCAGGGATGAGTTCAGACCTCGTTTTTGTATCAGTGTGTCAAGGGAGTCGAGAACCAATAAGCCCAGGGTCTTGGTTCCTGGAGGCAAAGCTTTCGATACCACAATGCTGAGCTCGGACAGGTTGTTAGGGTCTGCATAGTACTCCTCCTTGCTTGCCATCCCAATTTGCGGAGAGTAACAGTCAATCACGGCGAGGTCGCGCGCCCCTTCCGGCTGTGCGAGATCCTCTCCGATCGCAGCTAGGGAGTCGCGCACTTCGTCAGGGTAGTCCTCCAACGCTACGTACACGACGGGACGCTTTCTTCTGAGGGCCTTCGAAACGAATTCTAGGCACAACTCTCGTTTCGCTGTTCCAGGGTCTCCCATCAGGACAAGCATCAGCGGAGATGGGATCCCCGATGGTATGATCTGATCGATCATCTCGATTTCTGTCAGTCCCCTCGTGACTTCTTCGATGGGTTCACTTTCCTGCCTTGCAGTCGTCTCTTTCAACTCGTCGGAAATCTCTTTTTGCAGACTCGCATCTCGGTCAGGGTCCAGTGAGTAGATTTTCTGTTCTCGTAGCAAGCCTATCTCCACAAGCTCGTCGAGATCACTTTCAACCTCGGTAGGTTTCCTTCCTAGTCTCGTAGCAAGTCCTTCGAGGCTGTCAGCGGTTTTCGGGTTGCCGTGGAAGAATGTTAACAGTTCCGCTTTGCTATCCGAGTCCAGCAGTTTCTTCAGCGCGCCTTTCTTCAGTGCCGACACTCGTGAGCCCCGCAACCTTTGCTAGACTAGCCTTCTCCTAGCAGCCTTGTCTAGATACCCCTTTTTCCTGCCTAGTATTCTTATCCGTCCACTCGAGACCTCTCGGTCGCCATACGTGGAGAACTTGACTCCAAGCTTTCTACAGGCGTTCCTGCACATTCCAGCAAACCGTTTCTGCCATTCTTTGCTTGATCGGACGACGACAAGTGTCTGATAGGTTCTGCTCTTAGCAAGGTAAGTCCGAACTGTCTCCGCCATTGCCTTTAGGGTTCCAGGGTCAGGTTCTTGAGGACTCTGGGTCTGCGAGAATGGGAACGTGTCTTCCAACTCCGAAGGCACTATTCCATACGGCGGATAGTAAAGACAGATATGGGCTCCAGGGCCAACATTTGTCCAATTCATATCCGTACTGGTGTTTGCCTTGCTGGGATACCGCGATGTAGCAGGCACTAGCAGTGCGATCCTCGCTGACCTGGGGGGCACATAGTCTCGGGTTAGCCGCTCAACATACATGAGATACTCCGGTCTTTGGAGACTTGCTGAGTCGAAAAAGAAGATTCCCTTACGTTTCGTTGAGGGGGCGCTACGAGTGATGTGAGCCGCGTGTCTTCTCATTTGTAGCAGACCCTCATGAAGGCTAGGGTGACTCCTGCACCTGACTTCGACGAGTTCCCATAGTCTCCCCTCGACGATAGCTTCCTTTATGGTCTCTATTTCCTGCAAGCAGGCAGACAGATTATGTTCCGCAAGAAATCGAATTCTCTCGACGATCGGACGTGATCTAACCTCTTCAGGGCTCGTCCTAGCACAAGAGTTACACTTGCATGGAAAGTACTCCATTTCTCCAAGCTGCAGAGTGCCAGCGTGGGTCATATATCGACCCCTGCGAGCGTAAAGGATGTACGCGGCTGAGTCAAATAGGTCGCATCCAAGTGCAACTGCGAGAGCGAGCATGAAGGGATGACCAGCGCCGAACAAGTGAAGGGGGGCGCTCGATGGCAGGTTCGTTCTTGCCGCAAAGATCATGTCGACAAGGTCTGCAAAGAGATACTGTTCCATAACCTCAGTAGGGCTCCCGAGCGCGTATATGTCGAATCTTCTCTTCGACATTTCACGAGCGCTTTGTGCGACCAGATCCGGGTACAGTCCTCCCTGTATCGGCCCTACCCACGCTATGTCACGCCTTGTGATCAATTTCTGGGCCTCGTCGGCCCTCCTAGTGGTTTCTTTCACAGTCTCAATCGCACGAGCCTTGGTAGCCCTCGATCCTGTCGGAACGTCCAAGATGACACCGATGTCTGTTCCAATGGACTGCTGGTATTCGACAATTTCTGCGGGGCTGACCTGCACTTCTCCATAGCGAAGAATCTGGTAGGCACCAGAATCTGTGGCAACAATGCCGGGGAAGTCTAGAAAATCATGGATATCGGCGACTACGGTGTTTCCTCCTCGTCGCCTTATCAAGTACGCATTCGTGATTAGCGCCTTACATCCAATTCTCTCGAACATGATCCGCGGAGGGATCTCTTGAGCGAGCGGGTTCACGACAGGAAACAGCGCGGGCGTCTCTAACTTTCCGCTCTTCGTTCCAAAGGTCCCTATTCTACCTAGGACGTCTCGCTCGGCGGTCTCGAAAGACAATGCATATCCTTCAAAAGGATCTGTCTCGTACATGTGATGCATTACGTTTACTTCGATGTTTGCGCACTAAGGCCCTCTCATTTGCTCCCTCATGAACTCCTCGTATACCTTCTGGACTCTTTCCGCAGCTGGCCCCGCTCCCTCAATAATGCCCTTTTCACTCAGTCTGATCTTGTCCATAACCACGATCACGCCTGCTCCCTCGACAACTCTAACCATCCTCGGGAAGACCCGTTCCAACCTGTCAGCAAGCGCTTGCAAGTCAAAGGGTTTCTCCATGCTGTACATCTGTGCGATCGAGTGTCCGGTCAGGAATAGCTTGTGAATGGCTTTTCCTGACTCGTCCGTGCAGTTAGAGATGCACAGGCTTAGCGAGTCGGTATCCACTCCGGAGAGAATGCCCGTATACCTTTTTCCGCTATTAGTTTCGACTATGACCGTTTTCTGGAGAAGCAGCGCGAGTTCCTCAGAGAACTTTCTGTTGGCAGTCGAAGACAAACCGATCCCCAGTGATACTCACGCATCGCCGTTAAAAGCGTGTGCCGCTGCGTTTTCGATGTTCGCTGGGCACGAATTGCTCAGACTTGCTTCGCCTCTTTGAATGAAGAATCGACCGTGCTTCTTCAAGATCGCTTGTGGTCCAGAGAACCTCCGTTCTGCAAAGGTTCATCCTGGCCCCGCAATAGGGGCACTCCCTGGTCTTTATTCCTTGTCGGGCGAGTAGGAAGCGTTGGCATCTCGAACACGCTACGACAAGGTATGTCTTCTTCAAACGTGATCCTCACATGAGATAGGCCGCCAACAGTCTTTGGCGTTTCAGGGTGGATAGCCACCGGACCTTGGGTTGCTTCTGAAGCTGCCTCTGGTCTAGGGCCCGAATAGCTAGCTCGGCGACTTCTCTAGGCGATTTGCTCGTGGTGTCGATCTCTGAGGTTCTTTTCCACCCGTAATTTTCGACCGCATCCCAGAGGCAGATATCGAGAATCTCGGCCTGTAGGTTTTCCCTGATCTTTCGTTTGGACCAATGCTTCCCCTTCAGCCGTCCCTCCAAGACGGTTGGGTTGCAGCGCAGGACAATCGCTCTTTCAAGTCTAGGTGATGGACCGATCTTGAAAGCCATATGACTGTCGATGATGAGTGCGCGGGCGGTTCGCCTAGCCAGTGAGCCTAGTGAAGATCGAAGCCTCTTGAGACATGCTATGCGTGTCCTGCGATTCTCGTCGTACCCGTAGTCGGTACCTTCATCTGTGATCAGCTTATCGGGATTCAAGTATTTTGCCCTGAGAGCTTTTGCAAGTAGGCGGCTGATTGTTGTCTTGCCCGTGCCCGGCGTGCCGGTGACGAGAATTGCTGTTCCTTTTTCGAGTTCTCGCAATCAGTTCACGTTTGAGGTAGCTTGGTGCTCCGGGCGGGATTTTCATGATCTGTGTTGTTTGATCATTTTGAACCCGCGTCGCTGGCTTTCTTCGACTAAGATCACGAGAGGCCAGCATACTCTCGGTGTGATTTGCATGACCGGGCTATACTACCGGAGCACTGTCCGTCTACGAGACCCAGCAGCCTATCTTAAAGCCTTGCGTTATGACACCACGAGCGAGTCACTTATCCGTGCCCTGTCTTTGGACCTGTCCAGTAACGCAGTCCCGATCGTCTGTGAATGAGGGCGCTTCTGGATGAGCTGGCTCCTGGTAGTCGTGGTTCTAGTACTCGGGCAAGCCTTCTCCGCCTGGGCCGCCCCTAGGAGGTGGAGTAGGTGGAGGCTTCGCGGCAGCTATGACATCGTCGATCCTCAGAATCATCGAGGCTGCCTCAGTGGCGGACTTGATCGCCTGCTCCTTGACCTTGAGGGGTTCGAGAACTCCACTCTTGAGCATGTCCTTTGTTCCGCCTTTGAAGACGTCAACTCCCATCCACAATCCGTCCTTCTTTTGGTGAGCGGATCGTAATTCAACCATAATGTCGATTGGGTCGAGTCCAGCGTTCTCGGCCAGTGTTCTGGGGATGATTTCGATCGAGTCCGCGAAGGCCTCTATGGCCAGCTGTTCTCTTCCTCCGACCTTGCTTGCGTAGTCTTTGAGTCTCTTAGCCACTTCGGCCTCAACGGATCCGCCACCAGCAACGACTTTGTTCTTAGTTACGACATCTGCGAGCACGGAAAGTGAATCATTCAGTGCGCGTTCAGCCTCGTCAACGAGCCTTTCCAATCCGGCTCGTATCAGTATCGCGGCTGACTTCGGGTTCTTGCATCCCTCGATGAAGACCATCTTGTCGTCACCGAGTTTGCGTTCTTCCGCGAGACCGGCCGATCCAAGGTCACTTTCTCTAAGATCGTCAAGGTTGGTGACGACCTTCCCGCCGGTAGCTCTCGCGAGCTTGTCAATGTCGGACTTCTTGATTCGTCTGACAGCGAGGATTCCTTCTTTTGCGAGGAAGTGCTGAGTGGTGTCGTCTATCCCTTTCTGGCAGAGGACGACGTTCGCCTTTGCCGCTTTTATCTTCTCCACCATGTCCTTCATCATCTTGGTCTCTTCATCTAGGAATGCCTTCATCTGTGCAGGGTCGTTGATTCTGATCTCGGCGCTGATTTCGGTCTTCTCAATCTCTAGGGCGCAGTCTAGTAGCGCGATTCTGGCATTCTTGACAACCTTCGGCATTCCTGGGTGCACGACCTCTTTGTCTACTATGATGCCTTTGATGAGTTCAGTGTCGAGGAGGCTCTTCCCTTCCTTCTTAGTGAGCTGTATGTTATCGATGTCCGCTACCCAGTCCTCGCCTCTCTTCTCAGTGATCAGTCTTACACCTTCGATAGAGATGTCTGCGAAATGCTCCCTTGCTGCGCCAACGCCTTTGCTGTGCATCGCTGTCATAGCGACCTTCTTGAGCGTAGCCTTGTCATCCGGTTCCACTGGAATAGCTATCCCGTTAAGTATCTGCATCGTCTTCTCGGCGGCTTTCTTGTACCCTGAAACAATGACCGTGGGGTGGACCTCGTCATCCAGCAGGGTCTCGGCGCGCTTCAGTAGTTCTCCGGCAACGACTACCGCCGTGGTTGTGCCGTCACCGACCTCATCATCCTGGGTCTTTGCAACTTCCACCATCATCTTCGCGGCAGGGTTCTGGACATCGATTTCATCTAGGACAGTAGCTCCATCATTGGTCACTGTCACATCGCCGAGGCTATCGACGAGCATCTTGTCCATTCCCCTAGGACCAAGAGTGCTCTTCACAACCTCTCCGACAATGCGAGCAGCAGTCATGTTCGATCTTTGAGCGTCTCTGCCTCTGCTCCGTGAGGAGCCTTCTTTCAGGACAAGTACAGGTTGTCCGCTGAGATACGCCAAATCACGCTTCCTCCAGACTAGTCAGAGACATACGCGCAGAACACGTCAATAAAAGTCTTACCTGATGCTGATCTCAATTGCTTTCGCAGAAGTTTCGGCAGGTTTTTAGCTAGACTTTCCAAACTATCCGCTCTGAAGAGACCACAGCTGATACTGATGCCAGTATCGTTGAATGTCAAGGGGAACAGTTTCAGAGACTGCACGTTGGTGACGGGCTTTCACGGAATCGGCTCGACCGGATACATTGCGATCTCATACCTGATTCACTCGCTTAAGGCGAAACGAATAGGCTTCGTTGACGTCGCCCACCCTCCCCCCTTTGTTTCAGCGTCGGAGGAAGGTTTGGTGACACCGTTCGAGGTATATCGAAAGGGCAACCTGGTGTTTGTCAAGCTTGAATTCGCTCCTCACCGGGCGGAGGAAGCCGAGTTTGCTAAGGAGCTCGCGCGGTGGACGATCAAGACGAAGTTCAGGGATGCAGTTCTCGTTGGCGGACTGGATTCTAGCCTGAAGTCCGGCAACCAGAACGTGAGAATAGTGCCGACCCGAGCGTACCTGACCAAGAAGAACAGCTTCAAGTATCCGACTCTTGAACCTGGTCTGTTCGTCTATGGTCAGCTCGCGGTCATGCTGAGCGAGTTTGAAATGCACAGCTTTCCCGCGATAGCAATTCTTCCATACGCCTCTGCCACCGCCGCGGACCCCGCAGCCGCAGCTGTTGCGGTGCGAACGATCTGCAAGGCCTATGGAGTGAAAGTAGATGTCTCCGATCTCGAGGATGGGGCGAAGGAGATTGAGCAGGAGTTTGAGAAGAGGATGAAGCAAACCTCCAAGTCCTTGCGGAGCATGTACGGGTGATTAGATACTAGTCTTGGTGCTGCTCTTCCGCTACGAAAATGCTTAGGAAGGCGGCGGGGCCGCTTGGGACTCAGGCCGATGAATTAGGATGAGAATTCGCTTTCTCGGCGCATGCAGGGAAGTTGGGCGCTCAGGCGTCGAAGTCAAGTTGGGAGAGAAGTCGATCCTACTTGACTACGGCGTTATGGTCGACCATGAAATAGGCTTCCCGGTGCACATTTCGCCGAGGGAATTGTATGGCATCGTGGTCACGCACTCTCACCTTGACCACAGCGGACTTGTTCCGATGTTCTATCTGAGGGGGCGGCTTCCAGTATACGGAGTCGAACCGACCTTCGCATTATGTGACATACTGATCCGTGACATGATCAAGCTCAGCGGATACTATCTCCCATACGAATTTGTGGACCTAGAAGCGATGATGGAGCATTCCCTGAACATCGGGTACCGTCGTCCTTTCGGCGTGGGGGAAGGGACCGTAAGCCTGCTGAACGCAGGCCACATACCCGGCAGCAGCCAGGCCCTGGTAGAGGCAGAGGGCAAGCGAATCGTATACACGAGCGACTTCAACCTTAACCCTACAAGGCTTGCAGGTTCGGCGGACCGCGACTATGGTCAGCTCGACGCCCTCATCATAGAGAGCACCTACGCGAAAGAGGATCATCCTCACCGCGACGAGAGCGAGAAACAGTTCGTTGCTGCCTGCAATGAAATAGTTGAGGACGGCGGAACCGTCCTGGTTCCCGCGTTCGGGGTGGGAAGGTCCCAGGAAGTAATGTGCACGCTCCGTGCTCACAATTTCCGACACACAGTCTACGTTGACGGGATGGCACTCACAGCGATCAAAGTCCTTGAGGATCACGAGTCTGCCCTTGTTGATCCTCAGCTCTTCAGATCCGCACTCAAGAAGGCAGAGTGGATAAGGAATTGGCATGACAGGCGAAGGGCTGTCAAGAATCCTGGAGTAATCATCTCGCCTGCGGGAATGCTCAAGGGAGGAGCCGCCGTTTTCTATATGGAATCTGTCGCGCAAGGAAGCAAGAACGGAGTCATCTTGGTCAGCTATCAAGTCGAGGGCTCTCCTGGCAGAATCCTTCTCGACGAAGGCAGATACATGGTCCACGGCAGGCTTGAGAAGGTCAACGCGAAGGTGTTGAAGTTCGACTTTTCGTCGCATGGCGGAAGGAGCGAACTGTTCCGATGCTTGGAGAGTGTTAACAAGAAGGCGAAAATTTTCGCAATTCATGGCGAAGAGGACAGTTGCGAGGTTCTCGCTGATTTGGCGAACAAGCAACTAGGGCTCGAGTCATTCGTCCCGAAAGCCGGTGAGTCCTACGACGTATAGGCTGCAAAGCATCGCTCTTGTGCCGGTTGGTCCAGTTCACGATCGAGTGCTCGAGGTCCTCAAGCAGCAACTACCGGAGAAATTCCGAGGCGCTTCCTGTCAAATTGTTGAGATCGTAATTGACTTCGAGGAATACCTCAACCCCTATTCTGGCCAATGCTACGCGACGAGGATCTTGAATGTTCTGGAGAGACATGAACAAGATGTTGACCAGGACAGATTGCTGGGCGTCACAGACCTGGACCTCTACGTCCCAAACATGAACTTCGTCTTCGGAGAGGCGAGGCTTCCGGGAAGGGCCGCGATAATCTCAACTCATAGACTGAGGGGCATCACTGACTATGGTGGGGAACAGTTGTTCCCAAGCCGCGTAGTCAAAGAGGCGGTGCACGAACTAGGCCACACGCTGGGCCTCCCTCATTGCAAGAGATCCTCATGCGTAATGTACTTCTCAAATAGCTTGAGAGATACTGACCGCAAAGGCGAGGACTATTGCAAGAGTTGCCTCAGTGAGCTGGGAATAGAATAGATGACCTCAGGGTTCAAGGCAAGCCCGATACAGGCTCTGCCGGTCTTCGTTGCGCTCCTCCTAGCTGGGATTCTGACCTATGGACTACAAGCGTCCAAAGCCGAAGTGGTTGCAATCACGGTCTTCCCAGAGACCCCGGGTGGTGCGACATTGAACGCGTCAATCTTTGTTATCATGATGGCAGCGGCCGCTACTCTGATCTATCTGCTTCTGAAATATGGGAGGAAGCATATAGTCAAGTATCTCATCGCATTGGCAATCTTCTTCGTTGCGTTTTTTCTGCTGAATTGGTACAGCGAGCTGTATGCGAGCCAGCTGGCGTCGATCGTCGACATTTACGGACACGGGTGGGTCGTGGTGACAGGGATTGCAGCGGCTCTTCTGCTGGCGGGGATGTACAAAGGGTCCGAGCGCATCAGGCTCGCATCAGTTACAGTAGTCGGATCTTTAACCGGAACTTTTCTCGGTGCATCTGTTCCGACTTTGACGGCGATCGTTCTGCTTGCGGGGCTAGCGGTGTACGATCTGGTCTCCGTTTATCGCGGCCCGATAGGGAAGATCGCGCAGATGGTCGACTTGGAGGAGTTCAAAGGAGCTGCATTTACTGTGGGGGACCTGACGATCGGCATGGGTGATCTTGTTTTCTATTCGATGCTCGTTAGTAATGCGATGACCAATTTCGGCGTACTGGCATATATCGGAGCTGTCGTGGGCGTCATAGTTGGAAGTTTTCTAGGCTTCAAGATGCTAGAGCGAAGGGAAGTATTTCCTGGGCTGCCTATTGCGATAGGTTTCGGACTTGCCGCTATGCTGATTCTTGGTCAGCTTCAAACTGCGTTTCGCTTGTAAGAGGTTGGCCAGCCGACGGCGCGATAAATTCGAAAACGATGATTGTCTCTCTTGGAAGCCTCCATTTCCACATCTCACAAACCTCGAGCCATCTTGCACGAAGTTTCTCCTGTATGGCAGGCAAGTTGAGTTCCGTGGAAAGCGAGAGTGGGTCTTCCCCCATTGGCGAGGCGGTTGGGTAGGTCTTCTATGAACCTGTCCACGACGTTCTCGCTTCGCCAAGTATGCTCTGACCAATCTTTCGGCTTTCCTTCGTAGAACGGAGGGTTGAAAATCACTAGATCAAATCTCTGCCCCGTTCGCGCTTCGCCAGTAGGCCCGATTCTGTAACTTCGTTGGGTCGTGAAAGATATGCCAATGAGTCAGAGGGTCGTGTAATGGAAGGAAGGCGGATGGAACGCTTGGCTGGCAAGCGGTTCAAGTGCCCTCAGAGCTGCCCTACTTTCTCAGGCTCTCAACTTCGCTGATGAGGATCGCAGATTCAGTGACTCCCTCATGATGATATTGTATGTATCCACCCTTATCGATGACGAAGATCGTAGGTGTTGCTCGCACAGAGTATGCGCTGTAGACTTCAGCTGTGTCTCGAATAGCGATCCAGCCCATCAGATTCTCATCTCGATGGCTTCGTAGAACGCTGTCAGTATCACCAGATGGGTCCACGCTGATCATAACCATGACAACGTCGTCTCCGAACTTGGAACGCACCTCCCTAAGGTAAGGTTCCTGAAGAATACAGGCTGAGCAAGTCGTTCGCATGAATTCCAGCACAACGATCTTCCCGCGCTGGTCTGAAAGCCTGAAGGTGTTTCCGTTAACGTCTGCCAAAGTGAACTCGGACGCAAAGGGGCGCGTAGCTGTTTGGCTCGGGCCTTCTGGTGAAGTGAAAAACGCTAACCAGAACAGTGCAACGACGAATATCCCTATCGCTGCGAAGCCTACCATCTCGACAGGACGGCGTTTTCGCCTTGCCTTCTTTCGTGACAAATATGCTCCACCTCAGGTATGGCGTGAGATACGTGAAACACGCTGGTAGGATCTGGGTCCGGAATATAAAACCGGAGAACCTGTTCCTCACGCGTCCGATTCGTTCATGGCTGCACTTATGAGGGAGCCCTAACATCGCTTAGCCTGCGATGAAGTGGACTGACCTGCTTTGAGGGCATTTCCCAGTGAAATGTGCATCTCCACTGAGCAACTGTCATCATCGAGATCCTCTAGATGCCCGGCTACTGCCGGTTGGATTCTCATGCTGCATCACATGAAATGAGAGGTTCCTCGTGCTGCCATTTGTGACCGACGGAAAACAAATCTTATAATGGCTGTCAAGGAGTGCTCTACGCCTCGGAGCTTGCTTAGTTGCCTATCTCCTACATCTCCCCATCTTGGGATCGGATCTATGAAATGCTAATAGAACTAGCCAAGCGAGTGAAGGGTTCAGGATTCAAGCCGGATTTGATCGTCGGAGTTTGCCGAGGCGGATGGACTCCTGCCCGTGTGATGTCTGACCTACTGGAAAACGCAAATACGGCGAGTATCAGAATCGAGTTCTATCTCGCGCCTGGCGTAACTGCGAAGAAACCCGTGATAAGTCAGGCAATCATGGTCCCCGTCAAAGGCGTCAATGTTCTGGTCGTAGATGATGTTGCAGACACCGGTGAAAGTCTAAAGGTCGCTGTGGAACATCTTGACGTATGCGGTGCAAAGGCGATCAAGACCGCGACAATCTACTACAAGCCGCAAAGCATCTTCAAGCCAGACTTCTTCATCATTCAAACCGAACAGTGGATTATCTTCCCGTGGGAGAGACTCGAGAGCACACGACGACTTCTCGATGAAGCCCAGAAGAAGGGGAAGCCGATCGACTCTGTAAAGGATACGTTGATCGGCGCAGGGATCGACGGCAAGACGGTCGAAAAGCTAATCGAATTTGCACGCCACTACAGATGAGACTTGATCCTCAACCTGTCTCAGGACGGAAAGTTCGTTACTGTCTCGGCGTTCAAGGCGCCTACGAGCATAGACCCATCCACGGCTTTAAGAGACCTACGAATGGCAATCCCTCACGTCGAAGTGCAATTCTTCGATGGAACGCGCGTTGCCGGCAGGCAGCACTTGGAGATCGCCGCCATCAACGCGCTCCGCGCATTCAAGGCGGGAACCAACATCTCGAGAAGTCTTGCGATGGAGACACTTCTCTATGCTTCGGCGCAGAGACAGATAGATCTGGCCATAAATATGCTTGGGGTGACCCGAGATTCACGGACCGTTGGTTTCGTCGCATTCTCTGAAAGTAGAGATGACGCAGAGGCGCTTAAGGACAGGATAGCTCAATTTATGAGCGCAGACTTGGATGCCGCACTACTTGACGACTGGTCCAGGGACAAGGCAAGAACGATTATGGCTCTTTATGAAATCGGGGCAGTGGAGCTAGAAGCTATCGTGATGCCTGGACAGGAAATCAAGGAAGCGATCAGCAAAGCTGTCGTTGAGCGTGTCGCGCTTCTGTCCACGAGAACCTAGTGACATCCATGACTATCTGGCGTGTTTTTGCGAGGCCAGTCGTTTCTCTCTTTCGACTGAAAGTATCTTGTCCGGCGGTATTAGGGAGACTCCTGTGACTTCGCCCAATATTTGAATCAGCAGGATTTTGTCGGGCGCGTCGAGGTCTACTTTTCGGTCGATTCGTTTTGCTATTGCTTCGATCAATGTACGTCCAGAGAGCGAGGTTCTCCGTTTCTCAACGGTGATTCGGAATTTCTCGTCCCTATTGATGGATTCGGCCAATCTTACCGCAAACTCCTCGATCTTCTGCGGATCGGAAGGCACGACGCCCAAGAGCGGCGTCACCTTCAGAGTGTAGCGGAACTCCCACGGGCGCTCGACTAGGATTGAACGGAGTTTTTCAACAGCGACCACCGGGTCAATCTTGGTCCGCCCGACCACCAAGCCTATCACCGGTGTCCGCTCTACAACAGCGGTTCGGTCGCCGGCCTCGCCTAGAAGGTACCACATCTCGCTGCACGTGTTTTTCTCGTTGCCACGTGATGTGGATATGAGCAGGTTGAAGTCTTCGAGCAAGTCTTTCTCCCACGCTAGGCTCTTCTGACTACTCGCCGCTGATCCTTGAGAAATGGTTTGCCACAGTCTTCGGTCTTCCTAGAGTTTCTGCGTGATGGTTCGTACCGGGCTTGAGAGTACTCGCTTGATCTGTACATCTCGGATTGGCCCCTTCCTCAGTATGGTGACTCCTCTTGAGTGCATGCGGACAATGGTCGAGGTCTCTCGTCGTGGTGAATGGCCTCCATCGACTACGGCATCTATCGTCTCGCCAAATAGGCGGCGAACCATCTCAGCGTTCGTGCATGGAGGTCCCCCTGTGATGTTTGCGCTCGTTCCTGTCAGGAGTCCTCCGCACTTCCGAATCAGCTTCAACGCGAGAGGGCTCCCGGGGCACCTAACCGCGATCGTCTTCTTGCGCTTGGTCAGTAATTCTGGGAAGCGAACTCTAGACCTAGCGACAATGGTGAGTGGTCCTGGCCAGAATCTCGACGCCAGCGCTCTTGCCCTACTATCCATCTCAGCGATCTGCTGCGCCAATTTCGGAGAGGAGACGAGAATCGGAAAGGGCTTCTTACGCTTGCCTTTCATGAACACGAGTTTGCCCAGAGCTCCGGGATTGTGAGGATCGCATCCCAAACCGTACACAGTGTCAGTTGGAAAGGCGATGACCCCGCCTCCTTTCACTATTGCCGCGGCTCTCCTAATGTCATTAGAGGATGTCGTGAGTACTTCCAAGGTCGCTCTTGCTTGCTCCCTTGAGTCTGCGTTGGGCGGCTTAATAGAGAGCGCGAAAGAAACAGACGCTTAGGTCCACCGAGCTGACAAGAATTGATGGATAGTCTGAAGGAGGCGTCTGGAAAGCCGCCAGACGAAAAAGGGTATAAGAGGGCCGCCGCGAGCTGCGGCGGATGGTCAAGATATCGCCCGATGCGCCGGCACTGCTCTCGACGCAATGGAAGCTTGCGTGGTTGCGATGGAAGATGATCCCGCCTTTGACGCCGGCTATGGTTCCGCATTGAATGTCGTTGGACGGGTGGAAATTGGCGCGCCTCCATAATGGATGGCCGTACACCTCAGGCAGGAGCGGTTGCTCTCGTAACAGAGGTTAGAAATCCCATCCGCCTGGCGAGATGTCATAGACGAGACTGATCACGTTCTAGTCGCCGCTCAGGGAGCAGAGCGCTTGGCCAAAAAGTGTTTCGGCTACAGAATCGAAATGTATTGAGGTCTTGGGTCCCGAGAGCCGCAAATCGGAGAAAAGCCTTAAAAGAAACTCGTATTTCGCAAGATAGCCCGCTGTTCTGGAGGTTCAAGAACTTGGGTGAAGAAGAGGAAGACTGGGACGAAGATGAGGACGAGGACTGGGAAGAGGACGAATGGGGCGAGGAGGAAAGCTCTGAGCAAGAGGATTTCTAGTTCTCTTCACATTGAGTTGGTCATGCATTTTTTTGAAGCTTAGCTCGATCCTGCGTTCTTGTGCCGGCGGTCGTTGTCCATGACGAGAGTTGCTGTGCTCGATAAGGAAAGGTGCAAGCCCGATGACTGCGGTATCCCCTGCTATAGGTTCTGCCCTGAGGTTTTGAATCGCAGATATGCGATCAACTTCGTTGAGGGTGAGAAGAAACCGATCATAGTCGAAGAAGTGTGCACTGGCTGCGGCATATGTATCAAGAAGTGCCCTTTTAGCGCAATTAGCATAGTCAACCTTCCTGCAGAGCTTGAGAGAGACTGCAGCCACCGCTACGGCGTGAACACCTTCAAATTGTACAGACTTCCGATACCTCAGGAGGGTACCGTAACTGGGCTATTAGGCAGAAACGGCACCGGAAAGACCACTGCGCTCAGGATTCTCTCGGGCGAGATCGTACCAAACCTTGGAAGACTTGAAGCAACACCGGACTGGCACAGCATAGTTCGGAACTACCGTGGTTCGATCCTGCAAGATTACCTCGACAAGCTCAGCAGGAAACAGCTGAAGGTTGTTCACAAACCACAGTATGTTGATCGTATCCCCGGATATCTGAAGGGTAAGGTATCGGACGTTCTCGGCAGACTTCGCGCCGGCAAGCGCCTCGGGATGCTCATCGAACTACTCCAGCTTGAGAAGATCAAAACGAGACAGATGAGCGTGCTAAGCGGCGGAGAACTCCAGAGGCTTGCGATTGTAGCTGCGGCAGCGCGCGACGCAGACGTGTACATCTTCGATGAGCCTTCGAGTCATCTTGATGTCAGCCAGAGAGTCAGAGCGGCCCGTGCAATAAGGGGGCTTGTCGAAGATGGCAGAACCGTAATCCTCGCTGAGCACGATCTTGCGATGCTGGACTACCTCTCCGACCAGGTCTGTGTCCTTTACGGAGAGCCCGGTGTCTATGGCATCGTGTCCCATGTGCATGGTGTCAGGGTCGGCATCAACATCTACCTTGACGGCTTGATATCTGACGAGAATATGAGGTTCCGCGATGAGCCGATCAGATTCCATGTGAGACCGCCTCGCGATTTCGCTCCAGTCGATAGCTGGCAGCTTGAGTGGCCCGGGATGTCGAAGACATTCAAGCAGTTCAGTCTGACCGTCAACGCCGGGTCAGTTGGCGTAGGCGAGGTCGTGGGCATAGTCGGGCCCAACGGCATCGGCAAAACAACTTTCATCAAACTTCTTGCGGGCATTGAAGAGTTGGACGAGGGAACCGAGCTGGCTTGGAAGGGCCTTACAGTCAGTTACAAGCCTCAATACATTTCAGCGAAATACGAAGGAACCGTTGCATCCCTGTTTGAGTCAGTTGCTGGATCCTCCTACGAAACAGGAGCGTTCGAAAACCAATTCCTCAGACCTCTGGGCCTCACGAAGCTGGTCGACAGGAATGTGCAGGAACTGAGCGGAGGCGAGCTACAGAGGATAGCAATCGTCGCGTGCTTAGCAAAGGGATCTCACATCTACCTGCTTGACGAGCCGAGCGCCTACCTAGACGTTGAAGAGAGATTGGCGGTTGCAAAAGCTATTCGTCACACGGTGGAGGAGAGACATGCTTTCGCCTTCGTCGTCGAGCACGACATTGTTGCGCAAGACTTCATTGCTGACAGACTGATGGTCTTCGACGGGAAACCGGGGTTGGAAGGGCATGCAGGCCAGCCGGTACCGCTCAGAGATGGGATGAACAGTTTCCTCGGTGAGATGGATGTGACCTTCAGACGTGACCCCACGAGCGGAAGGCCCCGCGTCAACAAGGTCGGCAGCAAACTTGACAGGGAGCAGAAAGCCGTCGGGGAATACTACTATGCGCCTGCAACTGACTAGCAAGCAGCCCATGAATCCACGTAGATCAGTCCGTGAGGTTTAACTATGCTTGCGCATTTACAGGCGCTCGGAAAGTCCAGGGTTTGGCTCAGTACTGTCTGGAATGCGGCGGTACGCTCGGCTACGACCCTGTACTGAAACAGTACTCTTGCAAGAGCTGCGGCCTGACCTTCACGTTTCAGCAATTGCTCGAAGGCCGAGGGCAGTTGCTGGATAGGGAGTCGGGCGACGAGCAGAAGAGACGCAAGCAGAGAGAGTACTTGAACTGGTGGCTTTCGAAGAAGTAGCCTGAGCGTCTTGCACTACGCGTGCTAGCGCCCGCTCTTCTCGTATCTGTTCAGGCTCTCGGCACGTTCCGAACGGTCGCCTTTCCTCGAAGTTTCTTTTTCATTAGCATGACTGCCTGCTCCAGTTCTGTCCTCGACCTTTCGGGTGACCTGCTGCTGATTCGGAAGTGGAGTTCAATCCTTGCAGCTCCGTCTTTCTCAATTCCGCGTGGATGCGACTTGAGGTAAACATTGGGATGTTCTCGCATCACTTGATCGATGATTGGCGACAATGAGGATTCAGGAATGCCGCGGACCATCAGAGAATGGTCGAAGCAGTAGTGACGGCCGCCGAACTTCTCGATGATCGGGGCGACTGAGTCCTTGAAGATTGCTCGCATCTCTTTCGGAACTCCTGGAAGGGCAACCAAGGTGGTTCCGCGGATCCTTAGGCAGGGGGCAGGCGCCGTGCCGACCGGATTGGGTAGTGGTATGGCACCTTCCGGGAATCTTGCCATCTTGATACGCGGCGCTGTAAGCTTCACGCCGGGACCGAACCTTTCCAAGTACCTTTTTCGAAGCAGGCCGAGTGCTTCGCGGTTTAGTATCGGACGTCGCTTGAGGAGCTTGCTGATGCTCGACAACGTGATGTCGTCATGCGTTGGACCGAGGCCTCCGAGTGTCAGGAGAAAGTCAGGATGCCTAGACAGCGAATCGCCGATTCCGCTTGCGATCTCGTTGTGCCTGTCGCGTATGGTTGTGATCCGCCTGAGTTCTCCGCCTAACCTGTCAATCTGTTTTGCCAACCAATGCGAATTCGTGTCCAGCGTTTTTCCGATCAGTAGCTCATTTCCGATCGCAATGATTTCGAAGATGGGTTGTCTCACGTGCGAGCCCAGACCAGAGTCCTTTCGTTTCACTCTCTCAATGATAAGCATCACCATCAGTGCACGTAGTCGGTGGAGCTAAGGCAGCGATTCTGCTAATTCAACTGAGTAGAGCCGTATCAACCGCGAGGATGCCCCTGAGAAGATCGGCCGAGTTCCCGCGGTTTCTGAGCTAGCTACCCACATGTGTCCCTCTGTATGAAAGAGACGAGTACTGGCGGAAGATTGGGAGAGGGACATGATTGGATCCTGTGCTGCGTCGAAGAAGATGGATCATCCGTAGACGATTGGAAGGTTGGAAGATCAAGGACATCGCGGATGCATTACGAATAAGCGAGAAGACTGTTGATCGCTGGTGGAGCGTCTACAGGAAACATGGGTGGGCGGGCCTCCAAGTCAAATCCCACAAACCCCACACGATCCACCGAACCTCGCAAGAAATAGTGAACCTCGTACTCCAACTCAGAAGGACAAGGAATTGGGGACCATGCCGCATCGAAGGCTACCTACGCAACTACCACGCCGTATCCACAAGCCACACAACCATCCACAAGATCCTCGTCCAGGCTGGATTAAACAATCCAATCCCAAAGCCTAGAAAAGTCTGGGGTAAGCGTAGATTCCAGCGTGAGCATTCGAACAGTCTCTGGCAGGCAGACTACAAGCTCACAAGCCAAGATGAATGGATGATCAGTTACCTCGACGATCACTCACGCTTCGTACCAGGCTCAAGGATTCATCATAACCCGACGGCTGAGCATCCGATCAAGCTTCTAGAGGAATCCGTGAAACGCTACGGGAAGCCTGAGCAGATACTGACGGACCGAGGACCACAATTCTATCCCGCACGAGGAGGCACCTCGGAGTTCACAGAGTTCTGCACTGGAAACGGCATTGAGCACATTGTCACAAGCGTGCGCAGACCATCCACCATCGGGAAAGTGGAAGCCTTCCATAAGGCATACGTCTACGAAGCCTGGATCTACCCAACCCATCGAGCATTCGTCAACTACTGGAACTATGAACGGCCACACCAAGCAATAGGCTATCTGTATCCAGCAGACGTATACTT
>Ga0209725_1000221_pt1 | contig 35039 bp, 30 predicted proteins | sample I18A1metaG_FD_184145 | JGI IMG/M metagenome (GOLD analysis project Ga0209725, IMG submission 184145) | Lake sediment bacterial and archeal communities from Gulf of Boni, Indonesia to study Microbial Dark Matter (Phase II) - ​I18A1 metaG... | ecosystem: Environmental > Aquatic > Freshwater > Lake...
AGTAATTAGGGTACACTCGTATCCTTTCTTCCTACTGAGAGTAGGTAGATTCCCAAGTTCTGTAATTGACCGTATATTATTAAAAGGAATCTATATTGAAGTATTGAGGATACTGTTTGGAACATAGAAAGGTTCAGAGAGTGGGGTACTCAACCCTCACTGTCTCTCTTCCCCGCGATTGGGTCGAAGATATGAAACTGAAGCCCGGAGACATCGTCTCAATAAAAAGGGAGGACGACGGTTCACTCAGGCTCGCTCCAGAATCCGTGCCGAAAAGAGAAGAAATAAAGAACTGTATCGTTAACGCAGACCTTTGTATTTCGCCCAACCTACTCACCCGCATAATTGCAGGGAACTACATCCTAGGACATGACACAATTCAGATCATTGCAAGAGAAGAGCTGAAGAAGAACCATCTCGATGAGATACGAGGTGCCACCCAGCGGCTGACTGGACTCAGCATCGTTGAGCAATCCCTCAAACATGTTACCCTCCAAAGCTTTGTCGATCCTACGCGTTTCTCAATTTATGGTCTCATACGCCGCCTGCACATTATCATATCATCAATGATCGATGCTTCAGTTAGAGCTCTCCTCGAGAGACGCGCCGAATATGCGACTGAAGTCAATCACATGGAAGAAGAATGCGATAGGATATACTGGCTCATAACGCGCCAGCTACTTCTCGCCGTTCGCGATAGAAGTGTCGGAACCAAGATCGGAATAGAATCATCACTCCACATAGCCGGCAATAGGGTCATCGCGAAAATCCTTGAAGAGATGGCTGATTGCGCTGAAAATATCGCTAAAGAGGTTCTCGCAATAAGGGACAAGGAGAATCCCAGTGAAGTTGTTCTCAATGATATTGCGAAGTTCAAAGGTCAGGTGATGAAGATCCTAGAGCAATCACTCAAAGCATTGCTGACCATAGACATCGGCCTCTCTAACGAAGTCATTGAAATGGTTGAATCAGCAGAGAATGATGAGAGAAGGTTGAACCAAAGAATTCTGGCTCAGAAGGAACCTGTGGTGGCTATTAGCTTGCGCACGATAGTCTGGAACCTTGGGCAGATCTCGAAGTACTGCCGGGTGATTGGTGAGATTACGATTAACCGGTTCCTCGAAAAGCCTTCCGAGATTTGCGATTACACCCCCATGTTGGAAAGCAAAGTCAGTTAGATGCGAAAATACCAATTTCGCGATCTCCGCTGAATCTTCTTCCGGTCTATCTCCTAGTTAAGGGAAAATATTTCCACGAACTCCGCTTGAGGGGAGCCAGTTTGGTAAATAGATTATGGGAACCTATAGGAAACTCTTTGGTCGGCTTGATTATTGGCCGAACCTTTTCCGTCAACTCGACGGCTCATGACGAGCAGAATCAGATGGGTCTATCCGCCAATAGGATTCGTTATGAATGTGGCCTTGGGGACGGTATACAGTTGGAGCGTCTTCCGCGTACCTCTAGAGAAGGCGTTCAATTGGTCGACATTTGAATCAGGCCTGCCTTTCACGGTCTTCCTCGCATTATTCGGGCTCACCATGCCTGTTGCAGGCAAGATCATGGGTGTCTTGGGAGCGAAGAAAACCGCCCTTGGCGGAGCCGTTCTTGTTGGTTTGGGTTGGACGCTTGCCCGCTTTGTGGAGTACACACCTCAACCGTTGGCATTCATGCTATTCTTCTACGGCGTACTTGCAGGAGTTGGGGTGGGCCTTGTCTATGGCGTACCGATAGCTGTCTCAAGCAAATGGATACCTGAAAGAAAGGGTTTGGCCACAGGAATTACAATTCTCGGATTCGGCCTCTCACCACTAATAACCGCGATCACCGCTGCCCATCTGATAAGAACTGTTGGCGTTCTGGAGACATTTCTCTACCTGGGTGTAGCCTTCGCTATAGTGCTCATTGTCCTTTCACTGCCACTGAAGTTCCCTTCCCCTAACTGGAAACCTCCAGCCCTCGCCATAAGGAAAGTGATCACGTACACTGAATCAACTTCCAGACAGATGATCAGGACACTGACGTTCGTGGGACTGTGGTTGACCTACGTCTTCGGAACATCTGGAGGATTCATCGCAATCTCGCTTGCAGCTAAATACGCTAGCGAGTTCCTCGGCCTAGCTCCAGCAGTATGCGCCTCCTTGACAGCAGGATTCGCCGTTTTCAATGGAATAGGGAGACCTGTGTTTGGGTACCTATGCGATAGGATAGGTCCTAGAATGATCGCTGTCCTTTCTTTTGTGATAATCACCGCAGCTGCAGTGATGGCTACAGGAGCGACCACATTGCCACTTTATGTCGCGTCATTCGCTCTCCTCTGGTTCACTTTCGGCGGTTGGTTGGCGATTGCCCCGGCAGCGACATCAACATTCTTCGGACTTCAGAACTTGGGGTCAAACTACGGCATTGTCTTCACTGCGTATGGAATGGGGGCCATCGTTGGTCCAGTAATAGCGTCTTACATCTACGGCGTGGCTCAGTCATACGCTCTAGCTTTCATGACTACTGCCGTGCTCTCGATCGTAGGAATGGTGGTCGCATTCTTGACGTACAAACCTCCAAGAAGTGTCATGGAAAGAACTCAAACCGTCCCAGCTATGTAAGTCAAGAGCTGATAATATTTCACATTAGACTTTACAGTAATCGATGGACCCTCTCTTGATACAAGTTCCTGCTGTACTATCCTACTTGGCCGACCCTGCTTGTCTTATTTCGGCTTGAAGTTCTCCGTAGGCTTTCTTCATTTCTTCAACGCTTGTCTCATTTTCGAGCGTAGTGATGTCACCGATAGCCTTGCCCTCGACAACGGCGCGTACGACTCGCCTCATTATCTTGGCACTGCGAGTCTTGAGCAACTTACTGACGAAGTAGACAGTTACTGGAACGGCTATTGGTCCAATCGTCTTCCTTACGTGATCGGTTCTCCGTTTTCGTTGTAGACTTCAGCCTCAACGCCTGCAAAGGGAAGAGTTGCTGATCCAAGTTTCAATGGAATCAGCGCAAGGCCGGGTCGTGGACTGATCAGAATTCCACCCGTTTCGGTTTGCTAAGACCGTGTTCGATGTCAGAGATGACGATATCTATTGGTGCACCGCGGACATAGGATAACCGGTCACACATACATCGTGTACGGCTCTCTAATGAGAGGTGTCACCTCGTTCATGTATGAAGGTGCTCCTGATTTCCCTCAGCCAGACAGATGGTGGAGTCTCGTTGAAAGGTATGGTGTAACTATTCTCTACACAAGTCCCAACGCTATCCGTATGCATATGAGATTCGGAGAGCAGTGGGCTCAGAAACATGATCTCTCTACACTAAGACTCTTGGGGACTTGTCGTACCAGATATCGCGCCCGTCGGTCATCGTGATTGGATTGTTCGACCTTCTCACAACGACGATCTTTTCAATGCCCGCCGTCTGTTTGAGAGCTTCGTCAGCGATTGGTTTCAGTTCAATTATCTTCCCCTTCCTGCAGGCTCCATCCGACGTGATAACAATCTTGGAGCGAGAGTCATTCACCCTGCTTGCCACAGCTTGCGCTGTGAAACCTGCGAAGATCACGGAATGAAGTGCCCCGAGCCTTGCAGACGCGAGCATGCTGATTGGAAGTTCCGGAATCATGGGGAGGTATATTGCGATCCTATCTCCCTTCTTGATCCCGAGTTTCCTCAGACCGGAGGTAAGCCGTTGACTTCCCTGTAGAGGTAATAGTACGTCAGTGTTCGAGTCTCGCCATTCTCACCCTCCGAATAGTAGGCGACCTTGTTCTTCAGAGGACCCGAAATCTGCCTGTCCAGTGCATTGTGTGAAATGCTGATTTTCCAGTCTGGGAACCATCTTCCAAATGGAGACTGATTCATGGCCTCGATGACCGGCCCACTTTTCTGGTACCAGAAGAGCTCATCCGCGATCTTCTGCTGGAAAGATTCGGGATTTTTGAGGCTCTCTCTGTGGATCTCCTTCAGGACGTTCATTTTTCGAACCATGTTCCATTGGACCATGTTGTTTCAAGTAACTTCCGTAATTGACTAACGCCCACAGTGAGCGAGCAGCCCTCTCAGGCATTGAGTATGAGGGCAACCCCCTTTTCTCGAATGCCTGCCTCATTGCTTGGGCCATCTCTGCTCCTCCCATGTCGCATACAGTGACTGGTTTCCCGTGGCGTTCCACAGTATTTGCTACAGGGTCGACGACATCATCCAAGATTGTTGGAGCATGGTGCTGTACGAACAGTACGACGCCGCCTATTTCCGGGTCGTCAAGTAATGTGGATAAGGCAAGTTGATACATCGCACTTGTTGCCTCGGCTGTTAGATCTATTGGGTTATGTCCCGACACAATGGGAAGCAGGAGTCCCTTTGCTTTGAACTCAGAAAACTTGGCTAGAGTTTGCTCCGAGAGTGGTCTCACATCTAGACCTGACTCCTCTAGGGCGTCTGCGGCCATGATGCCGGGACCCCCCGCATTCGTTAATATCGCAATGCTTTTCGTTTGGCCTGGTGGCTGTAAGGCAAAGGCCCGTGCGAAATCAAAGAACTCCTCAACGTTTCGTGCGCGAATAATTCCTGCCTGCCGAAAGGCACCCTCATAGACCTTATCGGACCCTGCTAGCGCCCCGGTGTGGGAAGCTGCAGCTCTCGTTCCAGCCTGGGTTCTACCTGCCTTCAAGGCGACGATGGGTTTTCTTCTGACAGTATCCTTTGCTCTTTCGATGAGTCCTCTACCTCTTGTGAGACCTTCAACATATAATAGGACGACTTTCGTCCTCTCGTCATGCCCAAAATATTCAAGCAGCTCATCCTCCGCTACGTCGCATCTGTTTCCATAGCTGACGAAACAGCGAATTCCCATTGCATGTCCTGCCATGTAGTCGAGAGCCGCTGCGCCGAACGCTCCGCTCTGTGTGAGCAGAGTGATTGAACCCGCTTTCGGGCGAGGTGTGGCAACAACCTCGCGGCCGTCAGAGAGATATTTCACTTCAGGCAGAAAGAGCGTATCCATGCCCGTATACGCATCGTAAATTCCAAGACAGTTTGGTCCAATGATCCTAACATCGCACTTGCGTGCGACGCTAAGAAGTTTCTCTTCCAACTCCCTGTTTCCAATCTCCGCGAAACCCGACGAAATCACGATGGCAGCCTTGGTCCCGGAATTTCCTGCTTCCTCGATGACTTGTGGAACTGAGAGCGCCGGGATCGCGATTACAATTGTCTCGACCCAACTAGGAACTGCGGAGAGAGAGGAGTAACATTTCTCGCTGAGGATCTCCTCATGCTTGGGATTTACGAGAAACACTTTACCTTTGAAGATACCTTGATTACGGTTGGTCAGCATGGTCTCGGCCATAACGTGACCTATTCGTACTGGGTTTGCTGAGGCTCCCACGATCGCTAGACTCTCTGGTTCGAAGAATGACTTCAACTCCCTAGTTTGCTTGGATATCGTTCATTCCCCCGCGGTTAAATGCCTCTTAGAATCATCCTAACATCTGCGACGTTAGCTCCCGCTGTGTAGACCATCACCGGATTCAGATCGATTTGATCTATCGCATGATTTTCGAGCATGATCTCGGATACGGCTTTGAGGATTCTAATAATTGCCTGCTCATCAGCCGGGGCTTGCCCCCGGAACCCCTTTAGGACAGGATACGCCTTGATCTCCTGAATCATTTCCTGTGCGTCAAGGACGCTGAGGGGAGCAAGCCTAAACGATGTATCTTTGAGAGCCTCGGCGAAGAGGCCTCCCAGTCCAAACATAACCGTTGGGCCGAATTGAATGTCCCGGAGAGCTCCAACGATTACCTCGATCCCTTTCGGAACCATATGTTGGACAAGAACTCCTCTTATCCTTGCCTTCTCGGAATATGCTTTTGCATTCTTGACTAACGTATGGTAGCCGCTTTCCACCTCATCCTTCGATTTTAGATTCACGAGCACGCCGCCTGCTTCGGTCTTATGCAGAATATCTGGAGACACTATCTTTAGCACCACGGGGTAGGTGACTTTCTCTGCAGCAGCCGCTACTTGACTTGCGTTATCGACTAGAAGAAATTCCGGCGTCGGAATTCCATAAGCGAGGCAGATCTCCTTCGCCTCAGACTCTAAAAGGACTTGGCGGCGATCTTGAATTGCTGTTCGAATAACTTGCTGGGCGAGATGGTGATTCAGGAATGTCATCTCCGTTGGCTATAGTTACTTCAAGTTCAGCTCAACCACAACGTTCTCTTGTTCTCTGCGGCTAGTGAAACCCAACTTTTCGCACAAGCGTATCATCCTGATATTTTCCGCCATGACCAATCCGTATATGCTCTCGACATCTTTCTCTCTGGCTACCTCGATCAACATGTCCACCAACTTTAATCCCAAGCCCTTTCCATGATACTTGTCGGCTACCACAACAGCGAATTCCCCCTGCTTCTTGTTGGGTTCTAGGATTAGGCGCGCAACGCCGACCTCTACTCTCCTTTCTCCCTCTCTTGTTTCCGCTATGAATGCCATTTCCCTGTCATAATCGATATTGCAGAATCGCACGAGCGCCTCATGCGGAAGATCTTTGATGACTTGGAAAAACCTGAAACGACTTGTCTCTGGTGACAACCCTCTAATGAATTCTAACTCTATGGGTTCATCCTCTGGTCTAATCGGTCGAAGTATGACTTCAGTTCCGTCTTTCAGTCTCCATGGCGTTACATACTTCGTGGGGTACGGCAAGATGACGAGATGAGGATACGTCTCGCCTTCAGGAACACTGGTGTCAAGAATTATCCTAGCATCGAGAGCGTAGAGCTTACCCTCCGAAACACTCAACGGGTTGATGTCCATCTCAGCTATTTCTGGGAAATCTACAATCAAGTTTGAGAAGCGTACCATGACCTCTTCAAGCGACCGCATATCAATCGGAGACTTGTTCCTGAGCCCCTTTGTGAGGGCTTGGTAGATCTTCGTTTCCTCCATAACCCGCCTTGCCAGAACTTGGTTTAATGGGGGAAGACCTATTGAAAAGTCCTTCAAGAGTTCAACTCCAATGCCCCCCATCCCGAATAGTATAATTGCGCCAAAGTCTCTATCCTTCTTGGAACCCAATATCAGCTCGTAATCTACACCCTTGACCATCTTCTGAACATAGACGCCGTCGATCCTTGCGTCGGGTTTGGCTTTCTGTACTCTTTCCATTAACGTCTTGAAACGTTCCTTCAGTCTCTGAGCAGTGTCAATGCCAAATTCAATTCCCCCAAAATCCGTCTTATGTAGGATGTCTTGCGATGCAATCTTCAGCACGATTGGGTAGCCAATCTCCGAAGCGATCAAAGAGGCCTGCTCAGGATTCTTCGCAAGGGTACCTTCAGCTCTGGGAATGTCGTAGGCGTCGAGAATGCGATCCACGTCCGCCTGAGTGAGTGCTGTTCTCTTTTCATTCAGAACTCTGCGAATCATGAGTTTGAGATGACTCTTCGGCGGTGAGAGATCTACTGGGAGTTCTTCAGGGGTCTCGTAGAGTTGATCAAGGTTCCTCTTGTATCGGTACATATACATGTAAGCCTTGACCGCTTTCTCAGGGGTCGGATAGCTCGGGACATCATTCTTGTAGAAGATCTCCCGTGCCTCTCTGACATCCTCTTCACCCATCCAGACGGTGAGCATAGGTTTCCGTCTGCCCGCTGCAATCTGCGCCACAGTCTTTGCAACACTCGTGGGTGCTGTAGTGCCTTGAGGAGTGTATATCACTAGAAGGCCGTCAACGTTGGGGTCCGCGATGCACGTCCTGACTGCTAACTCGAACCTCTTGACATCGGCGTCTCCAATGATATCGATTGGGTTACCATGGCTCCAGTAAGGTGGGAGATTCGCATCCAAGTTACCCATAGCTTCTTCGGAGAGTCTTGCTAGTTCTCCTCCGTGGCCGATGATCGCGTCAGCTGCCAAGACAGCTGGTCCGCCTGCATTTGTCACAATTGCAAGCCTAGGACCTGCCGGCAGGAACCTCGAGTCCAGAACACTCGCACAGTCGAAGAGGTCTGCTATTTCATCAACCATCACGACGCCAGCTCGCTTGAAGGCGGCGTCATAGACCGAATAGTCACCAGCCAAGGCCCCCGTATGGGAAGAGGCAGCCTTCACTCCAGCGGGATACTTTCCCGCCTTGATTACTATAATGGGCTTTGTTCGCGCGAAACCTCTCGCGGCGCTCATGAATTTCTTGGCGTTGCTGACACCCTCCATGTAGATGAGTATGCTCCGCGTGTTCGGATCCTCGCCAAGATAATCAATCATATCTCCATAGTCAATGTCGAGTGTCGAGCCCAATGAGGCAAACATGCTAAATCCAATTCTCGCGCTCACAGCCCAATTGAGTATGGCTGAACCGAGCGCCCCACTTTGCGAGATGAAGGCGATTTGGCCGGGTTGCGGATTATCTCTGAGAAATGTTGCGTTGAGATCGATATGTGGTCTTATTAGGCCGACACAGTTTGGTCCCAAGATTCTGATATCATATTTTGCTTGGATCTGTCTGATTCGCTCCTCCAGTCTGGCTCCTTCTTCGCCTACCTCGCGAAACCCGGCTGAAATTACTATAACTCCATCTACACGAGTCTTCGCGCATTCCTCAACAACGCGAGGAACTGTCTTGGCAGGAGTCGCTATCACAGCCAGACCAACGTGATCCGGTATTTTGGCTATGTCTGGATAACACTTCAATCCCATGACGCTGTCTCGGTTCGGGTTCACGGGATGTATCTTCCTTCGTTCCTTGCCAAACAGTAGATTCTTCATTAGAGCTTGCCCAACGGAACCTTCGGTTTCCGTGGCTCCGATCACAGCCACGATCTTCGGGTTCAGCATCTTCTCAATAGCGACCAATTCGTACATTTCCTGACAGTGTGTTCATCAGCAGTAGTCCCCCAAATAATTACCGTGCATGGATACCCCCTCAGGAAAATCGCTGCACTACGGCTCCATTAAGCGAACGTTAACGAGGAGCACTGTGTATAATACCTACGTGCTACCGACGGCGAGGACAAGGGCCAGGAAGTGAGAGGATGGTTGACTACTGGCGTGAGCTAGAGACAGGACCGCAGCCGCCAGAAGTCGTTTATGTCGTTGTTGAGAGCCCTAAAGGGACCGAAAACAAGTACGAGTACGACCTGAACAAGAAAGCGATCGTTCTGGATCGTGTACTGTACTCCGCGGTTCATTTTCCGGGAGATTATGGGTTCATACCACGCACTCTTGACGAAGACGGTGACCCCCTAGACATACTGGTACTTGTAACGAACCCCACCTTTCCCGGCTGTATTATGGCCGCCCGCCCAGTTGCGCTTCTCCGAATGCTCGATGGCGAAAAGAGAGATGACAAGATCCTAGCCGTACCCATCGGTGATCCTCGTTTCGCCGAATATCACGATCAGGACGACTTACCACAACACATCTTGAAAGAAATCGCCTATCTCTTCGAGACTTACAAAGTGTTGGAAGGAAAGGAAGTCAAAGTCATAGGCTGGCAAAGTGCGAGAGCAGCCAAAGCTGTCATTGAACGCTGCCAAGAACTCTATCGCGAGAAGCAGACTTGGCAAGCGTGACTAGCCTCAAAGCCAACATCTTTCGTGGTACTAGGCAAGGATTCGAATCCCTAATCGAGATCCAATTACCTGGTCAGCATCCCTTGAACGTAGGATTACATACCCTACATACTACCTGCTAAAATAGTAAGCATCCAATCAGGGCGCACAATTCGCGCACGTTCTCCGGATCGAGGCTTTAGGAAATGGTTGTTGACGGAAATCTCTCCACGCTGTTGTTCGTGAGTGCTTTGGGCATATACATTCACGCCATGTTCCTGACGATCTCGTTAGGCTTTCCTTGGGTAATAATGGGACTGTTGTATAAATGGTGGAAAACTCGGGACCGGGATTACTATGATGCCGTTAGAACAGCAACTGGAGTGCTTAGTCTCAACTTTGCGCTTGGCGCAATAACGGGGACACTGGTCGAATTCGGACTTGTTCAAGCTTGGTCTGGTTCGATCTTCATTATAGCCACCTTCGGACTTATGCCATTCGCCCTTGAACTCGTAGCGTTTGTCGCAGAGATCGTACTGTTAATACTATTCACAGTGACATTGGGAAAGCTTCGACCCGTTGCCAGCATCTTTGTGATGGCATCCTACCTGTTGATGGCAGTATTATCGGGCATTCTCATTACCACAGTCAACAGTTGGCTGAACGTTCCTTGGGGTACGGCGGACTTAGCTGCCAATCTCTATCCGTTTCTACCGCAATATAGTCTAAGCGCCGTAGATTCCCGAGCTCTTCTCAAATTGAAAACAGAACTCATTCGCAGCCTGATGATATCTGGGTCATCGTCACAGATCATTCAGACTCCAGAACTGGCTCGTCAGATCGGACTCACTCTGAGAGAGCCGTTCGTGGCTTTCTATTCTCCCTATGCAGTAGCAAGCATGCTACACAACGTCAATGCTGCGATGATCATTGGCATCTCTTTCGCACTCTTCGCATATGCCTTCAAGTTCTTCAGAACCGGAAGGGACACATACCTCAAACTACTGCGGGCCTTTCTGCCTGTTCTACTTGTTCTGTTGCTATTACAGCCCACGGTCTTCGGGCACTATATGGGGAAGACTGTTGCGACCAATCAGCCCACCAAGTTTGCGTTGATGGAGGCCGCAGCGAGTACTGAGCAGAATCCCTTGATAGGATTCCTGGCATATGGAGACCCACAACATCCGATTGTCGGATTTGACAGTTTTAGAGAGGCATGCGATGATCTCCAAGGAAAGACTCTTGGCGACCTCGCCTCGGGCACCATTCCAAGTCTCAACCCGGAAGTCGCCTCAATCGAGTTGAAATCGCTCTGTCTAGCTGATCTCGCGAAGGCAGAAGCAAGGATGGCGACGATTAATTTTGGTTACTACTCCAAGATCACCTCAGGCATGCTGGCACTTGTATCAGTGATCGCGCTAGTATCTCTCATCTTCAGAGTAGGAATCCTATCGAAGATTGCTGAACGAATTCTCATCAGAGCTGGGCGAGGAAGAGTCGTTTTCCTTCTTTCATTGCTCATTCTTTCAACTTCTATGTTAACGGCATCGCTCGGTTGGTATGTACGCGATGGCGGGCGAAAACCTTGGACGGTATACGGTTTGCTCTACCCGGAAGAATTGATCACGTCGGTGCCGTTCAATCCAGCGGTCCTAGCTCTCTTCACCCTCACCTTTCTCGCAATGGCTATCATCGGGATATATGGCATGTACATTGTTGCGTCCAAGCCTCTGAAGTTCATCGAGCTCATCAAGAAAGGCGCAGGTCTGAAGTGATTTGAACAACTTCGAACTTCTGGGCTTCTCCATACTTGGAATAGCCGTCCTTGTGCACGTGATTATCGTCAACATCACCATTGGGTCGGGTTGGATTTCTGCGATGGCAAGATTTCTCGCTTGGATGAGAGGAGAGCCTGAGTTAGAGATTATGTCGCGCAGGGTCTTCAAGATACTAATAATTCATGAACTCTTCAGCGGCGTTTGGGGAACCATCATAACAGTCCTACTAGCAGGTTTCTTCCCCACGCTAACTGCAATCGCCACCGACATAATCTTCTATCCAATTCTAATCGCTCTTTCATCCATCTTCATCAGGATACCTTCCATCGCTCTCTTCTGGTATACTTGGGGGAAGATCAGGGCCTCCGCACACTCGGTTCTCGGGTTTGTGATGGCAGTTTCAGGTTTTGGAATTCCTCTTGGTTTTAGATACATCTTCGCTCAGATAACATATCCTGACGCGCTTGAACTAGCTTCTCGAGGCCTCAGGGACATAGCAAGAATTGCCGTCTTTTCCAATCCGCTGTACCTGCCGCTCACGTTTCATACATGGATGGGTGCCATGTCGATTGGAGGCTTCATAGTCGCTTCATTCTTCGCGATCAGAGGGAACCTGAATGCGAAGTTTGCTTGGATTGGGCTTTGGCATGGAGTGCTCTTCTTGATGATCCAAGGCTTAGCAGGTCCTTGGTATCTTCTGACCCTCGGTGCCAAGGTGCCTGTCCTTTTTGCGAATATTATGGGCACCCTCGGTTCAACGTTCAATGCACTGCCCCTGTTTGGAACGAAGTTGGCGACCATCACCATCCTAGTGCTCGTTTCCGTAAATGTCTGGATGGCGGTGAAGAAAGGTTCTGGAGAGCTCCCAAGGTATACGCTCGCCGTAGGTCCGTTCGCAGTTATGGTTGCGACAATTGGGGAACTGATGAACGACGCTGCGAGGTATCCATACATGATCCTAGTAGGACAGAGTGGTATCAGACCCATTGAACTCATGAACGTCTACGTTGATCTTCCACTCTTTGCGGTCTACGGAATTGTTGCGACGCTAGTTGCTCTCATCGGGTTATTCATGGCGGTTGCCTACTACGCGTTGAACCGCAGCTTCCTTGAGGATCTTCCTGAAGGAGTGCGCTCAAATCCGTGCGTTTATCAAGATACTTCGTGAAGTATGCCTGCAAAGTTGAGAGCCATTGCTTCTAGGTTCGAAGCAAGTTAATCGCGCTATGGTGTTCTTGATGCTGGTGCTCACAATTTTCGGATTTACCACCGCCGGAACGATAGGAGGTGGCTCGAGTACATCTGCCACAACGATACCTAATGTAGGCCCTCATCCTTCTACCGTTGCGATTAGTCCTAGTACGTATGGAGTTGCCGTCAATCCGGTTACCAATAGGGTATATGTCGGCAACGGCTGGACTCAACGGGTCTACGTGATAGATGGAGCGTTGAATGCCATCCTAGTTGGTATTCCGGTTCATGGTTTACCGGCAGGCGTCGCCGTAGATCCTACTACAAACAGAATCTACGTGACCAATTCGAAGACCAATTCAACTTATGCTATTGATGGGGCTACAAACGCGGTAATTGCCAACATATTCGTTGGGAAATTGCCAGCTGGTGTGGCTGTAAATCCCATCAGCGGTAGAGTCTACGTCGCCAATATGTGGTCGAATTCAGTTTCCGTCATAGATGGCGCAACGAGTAGGATAATCGCGACGATCAGTGTCGGTTTCACACCGTTCGGAGTCGATGTTAATCCAAACACGAACCGAGTTTACGTAACGAATTTGGGGTCAAATTTCGTCTCGGTCATTGATGGCTCAAACAACAAGGTCGTGAACAAGATCGGGGTAGAGTTTCCGTGGGGAGTGGCTGTAAACCCCAAGACGAACAAGATCTACGTCACCGGTGTGGGACCTAACTCAACATCAGTCATCGATGGTGCGACGAACACCGTCATCGCCAAGGTTGCGGTGGGTTGGTATCCTATTGGGGTTGGGGTTAACGAGAATACTAACAAAGTCTATGTCGCAAACCAAGAGTCTCATTCCGTCTCGACAATTGATGGTTCCACTGACAAAGTTGTGGCAAGTATCCCGGTTGGCTTCTCTCCTTTCGGCGTGGACGTGAACCCCAACACGAATAGGATCTATGTGACCGATGTGGGAACTTACTCGCTCTTCGTTATTGATGGTACGAAGAACTCCGTAACTGCAAGTACTACAGTCGGCAGATACCCGGGAGGCGTAGCAATCAATCCCATTACCAAAAGAATCTACGCTCTCGGTGGAACACGCTCACTCTACGTGATTGATAACGGAACAAATGAGATAGTCACAATCGTCTCCATCGGCGATACACCGCTAGGCGTAGCAGTCAATCCCACAACTAACAAAATCTACGTAACGGACCTAGGAGGCAACTCTATCCATGTCTTAGATGGTTTGACCAACACAGAATCAAGAACCATTTCGTTACCATCTCCTTTCGGAATTGCAGTCAACTCTAATACGAACAGAATCTACGTGACCAGTATCGGGACGAATTCAACGTATGTGATTGATGGAACTACAAATGATGTGATATCACTCATAACCGTAGGCTATCTCCCGGTTGGTGTTGCCACTAACCCCATGACAAACGACATCTACGTGACTAGCCTTGGATCCAATTCAATCTTCGTAATCGACGGTTCAACCAACAAGAAGTTGGACAGCATTGCAGTGGGTTTTACCTTGTACGGGGTCGCGGTTGACGCCTCTCATAACAGAATCTACGTCGCAAACGGTGACGCTAACTCAATCTTTGTGATAGATGCAACTACTTACGTCCGTCTTCTCAACATTCCGACTGGTTTCACACCCTTCGGAGTATCAGTTGACCCTACGATTAGCAGACTCTACGTCACCGATCTTGGCTCCAACTGGGTCTCAACAATAGACCTCTCAACGAATGCAGCAGTGGCGAGTGTAGCTATTCCAGAATTTCCAACCGCAATCCTAGTACTCATGTCCCTAGTGCTCGTTTCAGCTATGTGTGCATTGAGCACACTGCCAAGAAAGCGAGGTGACTCCAAGAAATGAAACTGAGTTTCTGGTCCTTCCTCATCGGCGTGCTAGTTCTCATCTGGGGCGTGGCGACTCTCCTTGGCGAGATACTGGGGATCAAGTTCGACATCTCTTGGTGGGGAATAGTAGCCATAATAATCGGACTCTGGATCCTGAGTCACGCCGTACGAAAACAGTAGACACGCGGACGCAATAGAACTCGGCCTCGTCCTACAAGGGCGGCATCAAGAAATTCTCAATTTGTTTTCCGGCAGACTTGACGTGCGCCTTTCGAACGAATAAATAGCTTTCGTCCTGATATACTGCAATCACTTGCTTGGAAGACGTGCCCGCCCTCGCCTAGTCAACACCAAAATCAAAGCAAGGACTATCAGGATCACCAATCCTAGGAGAAATTGAGTATTCTCTAACAGTGAGCTTAACGGGCCTTCTCTGACGCCCGTCTGAGTTATGGTAGCGGCGCTTGAGATATCTATAACGACGTGTATGTCCGCCTGCTTGTTGATGTGAAGATCATCCTGATAGTACACTATGAGTGTCGCATCATATCGACCGTCGTGCGTGGTTGGTTCAATATTGGCCGAGAGACTGAATGGAGCAGGGGCATTTGGATCAAGTTGTCCCAAGTAGGAAACGCTTTGGGATGTGACTATTAGAGGGGGAGCCGGTTTGATGGTAATGTTCGTGAACATCGCAGCTATGATCCCGCGGTTTAGTAGGCTACCTGAAATCGTTACCGTCGAGCCTGGGCCAGTCGGAGAGGGAGTTACCGACATATCGTATATCACAATGTCTATCCAACCTCTCACAAGGAACCCTATTGTGTGCGATTCTTCACTGTAGGTTGTCTCCCCTGCCTCCTTGTAGAGCCCGCTCACAGTTGCCTGGTAACTATTTCCAGCCGCTGATGCTGGCGCAAAGATCATCAACGTCACCATTATGGAATCACCGGGACCGAAGCTGCTTCTACGCCAGTGGTTATCTCCGAAGAGTACTAGGGGTGGTGGAAGAGTCAGGGAAACGTCAAGGTTGGACAGCAGCTTACCGATTCCTTGAATGCTCATAACGATGGTGTTGTTTGAACCAGCCTGCAGAACGTTCGCGCTCGTCTGTACGGACAGCTCCGAAACCGGATCTGCTGTTAGAGGCGGAAAAAGAATCGCCGCGATCAAAAGCGCGAGCACAAGAAACATGAAAGCACTTGTCTTCTGATGCTTCAGATTCTTTCACGTTCCTTTGGCCGTATCTGTGAGATGGCGCCGTTAAGGTTATGGGAGAATTTCATCCTGCTCGATCCTGCCGTCTCGAAGATGAATGATGCGTCGCGTTGCGTTTGCAACTTCTGGGTTATGTGTTACTAAGATGAAGGTTATTTCCATCTCCTCGTTAAGTTCGCGTATCAACTGAACAATTTGTGATCCCGTCCTAGAGTCAAGATTCCCAGTCGGTTCATCACCTAGAACGATCGCTGGATTGTTCATCAGAGCTCGGGCAGTTGCGACTCGCTGCTGCTCGCCACCACTGAGCTCTGTTGGTTTCCTCTTGAGTTTGTCTCCCAGCCCCACCCTGCTTAGCAGGTCGATCGCGCGCTTCTTGCGTTCGTCGCTTGGCGTTCCAGTAGCCAATGCTGGCAGTTCAACGTTTCTGAGAGTGGAGGTTCTTGCAATGAGATTGTGTGATTGGAAGATGAAGCCGATGTATCTGTTCCTGAAGTCGGCTCGCTGTCTCTGGTTAAGTCTTGAAGTGTCGTAGCCACCCACGAGAACCTTACCAGAAGTGGGTTGATCAAGCATTCCGATTAGGTTGAGTAAAGTTGACTTACCACTACCTGATGGCCCTACAATGGACAGTAACTCGCCTTTCTCAACCCTCATGGTTATGCCGCGGATTGCCGGAATTTGAAGTGAGCCGATGCCGTAGACTTTCTGAAGATCAACAGTTTCTACGGCAATCTCCCTGTTGATCAAATCGTTACGCTCCTTCGCGAGGTTTGTCTAGCGGCATAGAAGGCGATACCGAAGCTTTCTTCCAAGACCTTTTCCTAGGTGTGAGGGCCACTAAGGGGATTATAGCGATCAGAATGAGAAGGAGACTGGGTGATTCCTCGAGAGGCAAGAGACTCTGTTCTAGGACGAAGTTAAGTGATCTCACACTTTGGCCAAGTGAGATTTGGACTTGAACCGGCCCGATTTTCTTGTGGCCTTCTGAACTTGTTGTCCATTCGGTGAGAGTCAGTGAGTAGACTCCATGTGGCAGATACATGTCGAAGAAGCCGTCCAGGCTGTAGGTAACAAGTGAGAAACCTCTTTCGTTTGATGCCTGAAGTCTTATCCATGAAGCCGTCCTAGTCTCGTCACTCCAAGTGAGAGCGACGACTTGTCCTTGAACGTATCCGTTCAAGTCGAGGCTGAAGATCGTTGACGTCTCTGAGCCAAGATAGGTATTCGGGACAAGCCAACGCCTATGCTGTGAATATGGTCCTAGATGGTTTAGTGAAAGGATGTCGCTCGTCCAACCATACGGGTAGCGTTCCGTCTCAATGAAATGGTATGATTCCCCCTGCAACAATCCCGGCACAAGTGGGTAGAAGGAATCTGCCTTGTACCAGTTCACCGTATCAACCTCAATAATCCAAACTCCCGTGTAGGTCGGGGACGCTTCGATGCCCCGGGTTGTGGTATTGCGGAAGATCGGATCAAGATACGGACTTGGAATCCCCGCCAATCTCACTTGGAGATCACTTGTGCCATTTGGAATCCACCACAGCGACGAAGGGTCGCGATTAACCGGATCGATACTTCTCACTAATGCGGGTGTCATCGGGTCCTGAACGAGTCCTGCCTCCAATTGAGCATTGTTGAGGACATCATCTGCAGATCCTGTTAGCCAAGCCGCAACGAGATCTCCTACGTCATTAAAGACACGAATTCGCATTGACATGTTGAACGGAACGGTTGAGAAGATTCCTTCCGCCCTGAATTTGATGTTAAAAGTAAGATTCGCTCCGATGAGGAGATTGATTCTGACATCGGTTGTCGTATTGCCCTCAAAGCCAGTGACGTAAACATGCTCAGGTTGAACATATCCATAGGTCAAAGCTCTGAACGCATACGTTCCATTCGAGTAGGCTGTAGGCTTGGTTCCGAGTAATGCGAGGAATTCTGCTCCTGGAGAAGCGATTATCGCGTGGTTTCCATCGAATCTGAGTGGTCCAACATGAGCTGTTCCGTTCGGTTGCTCTAGGAATACGAGAAATGGTTGGGTATCGATTAAGTTTCCTTGGTAGTCATAAATCTGGATGCTGATCCTCTCTCGAGGCCATTTCCAATTCCTCTGGATCCGGGGTTGCTCCCAGTCGAGGGAATACAGTGAGACTTCAAATGAGGTACCCCGGTATAGGTTAATACTGAGATTGATGACACCAAGACCAAATCCTATAGTGATGTCTTCAGCGTCCTTCTGCAGATAGCCCTCGACGTAGGACTTCATGTGATAGATTCCTGGTGGAATTCCATAGTCCTGAAAGCCGAAGCCGCGGTAGGCATACAAAGAAAATCTCCTGTCGGGGTTGGATCCGTGTAACCCAAGACCACTCAGAAGGACTGTGGCTGAAGAAGATCCAGGGAGGATACGAGTAAAATTCGTAGCCACCAAGCTGAAGTTATCGTCATAGAGCTCGACAAGAAGGCTGTTCGGTCTCGCTATTGGGTTCGAAATCAACGTACCGTACAGATCGTGCAAGTGAACAGTCACATTCACAACATTCGTGAGGAAGAGATCGACTGGAATGAAAATGTCGCCAGCCCAGTCGCGGGTTGCCACGTCAAAATAGTACTCCCGAAAGTACCGCCCGTCTGAAGTGCTCTGAATGTATCCATTCACAAAGACTCGCAAGAAGTATCGTCCCGATTCCAAACCGTTGATCCATGTTGCTAGTGCTTGCGGGACATGCCCGCTCATGTTGGCAGGTGTTCCGAATATACCCTTGGAGCCGAAGCGGAATAGAAAACCACTGGATCCACCACCGTTTGTGAAAGTCGCGTTGGGATCGACCCACCAAAACTGAGCTTGGCCAACACCGTCCGGGACGCTACATGGGTCCGGCGAGTCACCGCAAGTTGGACCTGAATCTGCAAACATGGTTTGGTCTGCGTAGTAGCTCGCGCCGGTTTCCCAAGGGAATCCTACTCTTGTTGGAGTCGGTGGCAGATTTGGTGTCCAATTATGGGATGCACCGCTTACGTTTCCCGCGGCGTACACCCCCCAGCGTCCGCCCGTCAAATTCATGGGGCTGTAGCTGACTAGGTTCCCTGCAGTGTAGTCATTCATAGCGTAAATCTCAACACGGAGGGGTTTCAGTCCAGACCACGGAACCTCTCCGAATGCCGATTTAGAGAAAATTTGACCTCCAACGACCGGACCAGGGTTCAGATATCCGTCCAGTTTCAGCGATTGACCTCTCAAGATCGTCAGGTCAGTTGATATTTGCTGTTCAGGAAATCCTGCGGCGCTCGCATAGATATCGTACACTCCCGGCGCCAAGCCTTCGATCTCATAATGTCCTCGCGCACTCTCGTTGAAGTATCCTCGGGCCTCAACAGGCCGACTCATCAGCTGATCCGTGTACGGGTTCAACGCTCGTCCTTCGGCGCGAACCCTTCCAGATGTGGTGATCGACTGACCGTAGAGTGTCTGATTCCAAGCTCCGTAACGGATAGTTCCGTATAGGATGGCTGTGTCTACCTCGCCTTTAACGAGTAGAACTGGCCAATTCTGAACAGGCATATACAGGTTCTCGATGCTTGGCGGATTTGACGCGGCAGGGTATGAGTAGGATAGTTTACCAGTTGTGCGAAGCAGAATCTTGAAGAAGTATTTCCCCGCGATCTCCGGGGCAATTACTCCGTTTAGACGAACATAGTACCAGTCATCATAACCGACGCCGTCATGGTTGACATCGTGACCGGCTCGAAACGCCATAATGAATCCAGTCGAGGAGGAAGTGATACTGACCCGTGTCCAACCGGGTGCAAAGGGATCCGTCTGCGTGGCGACGGTGACTGATATCTGTCGGTAGTCGTTCGTGATTGATGTCACAATCTGTGATGAGACGATTCCTCCAAACTCTGGTGGGATATAGATGTACATCCCAGAATATGCGATGTCAACGCCCTCCGGTAGGATCTCGTGGGGGCTGGTGAAGTTGATCCCCAGTATCAGGTCACCGATATTTGGATGGTCTGGTGTTGATGTCAGGATTGCTCCAAAAGGAGCGTACGCGGTTCCTTCCAGCTGGTACCAGCTCGATGGTGCAGACGCCGGTCTTGCGCTCGGCCACGGCGTCTGATATCCCGGAGGCAGTCCATCTGGCGTCCCAGTTATTGCTGCGAAACCTGCACCCGGCCACAGATAAGCTGTCGGACCGGGTAGGTGAGGATCAAAATCATGCTCGTGAAACCTGTAAGTGCTCGTAAGCTTTCCGAGAGTGAAGTGAGCCGAGGCAATCGGTTGCTGGAGGAGAATAGCCAAGGCCATAGATGCCAGAAACCACAGGACTAAGCCGGTTCTATGGCCCGCTCGCAAGGATGCCCTAACCCATTGGTGATAGATATCTGCAGAATGAGATGAGGTCCTATTAAGCGGAAACTGGTCGCTCCCATTTCGTTCCTAAACATATCGTTAATGGGATAGTCCTGTGCTTGAAGTCCATGAGGATTCTCAACTCTCGATGGCGCATGAAGAAATGTTGCGAGACATAATCGGACTATCTTTCGGAGCTCTATCCGAGCGGAAGGTACGATCAGCACTGACGATCTTAATGGTCCTTATAGGAGCAGCGTTGATTACGTCAGTTTACGGTCTAAATGCAGGGATGCAAGGTTTCGTCAACGCGCAACTGAATGTGTTGGGCGCAAATCTTCTCATTGTCACACCCGCGCCCGTGATAGGAGGGCAAGGGTTCTCCCAAGAACCAGTCGTTACCTTGAACGAGCAGACGGTCAAGACCTTGAGAGTTATTCCCGGCGTCGATGTTGTGGTCCCATTTTATACGTCCGCAGCGAAGATCATAGCGGCCGGCATTTCAAGGGACGTTACAGTCGACGGTGTAGATCAGAGAAGCCTAAGAACAATATACCCTTCACTTTCCTTGGAAGCAGGCTCTCTTGTGCAAGTCACGGACTCTGTGGGTATCGTCCTTGGGAATGAAGTAGCACATCCTCCTGGCAGAGCTACACCCTTTACTGCAGTAGGCCAAACTGTTAGCCTACAATTCACGATCATTCAGGACACACCTCAAGGACAGAAACCCCAGACAAAAACGCGAGTTTTCCAAGTTAAAGGCATATTGAACTCCCTTGGTACGATGGGTGTTGACTCCTCTGTTTTCATCTCAACTTCGACCGCAAATGCTCTGTTCGAGAAGGGAGGACGCTATTCAGGCATCTACGTCATCACAGGAGCTCCTGAGGTCAACGACGAGGTAGAAAGTAGGATCAAGAAGATCTACGCGAACAAAATCGGGATTATATCTCCGAAGAACCTTGCCGCAACAATTCAGCAGATACTGGGCGGTTTCACAGGCTTCATCTCAAGCATCGCCGCCATATCTCTCCTCGTCGGCGGTGTGGGCATAGTGACAACGCTTTACACCTCAGTCATGGAGCGTACGCGCGAGATTGGTCTGCTCAAGGCCCTAGGTTTTAGAAACGAAGTCGTTATGTTCATCTTCTTGGCAGAGTCCGCTTTGATCGGAATTCTTGGAGGATGTCTCGGGATTCTGACCGGAATAGCTGGCGCTGAGCTTCTCGCTCAACTCTTCGCCTTCGGCCCGGGATCGTCGATCAAGCCCATCATCGTTCCCTCCGACCTAGGAACGGTCTTTGGGCTCTCACTTCTTCTAAGCGTCGTTGCCGGACTATACCCGGCGTGGAGAGCAGCTCGCTTAGACCCAATTGTCTCACTTAGAAAGGAGTGAAGTGAGCCGACTCGAAATCTTGCGAAGTGTCAGCGGCGTATTGGTCTAGCTTGCGCTTTACATCAGCACACTTGCCAATCGAATCGTCTTATGATCATAACGTTCTGACTGATGAGAAGTCCGCAGCTTCCTGCAGTCACCACCGCGAAAGAGCCAGCTTTCGATTATTCTCTCCTTTCAACAGATATGGTGCATCGAGAAACTAAGGCTGCTATGGCACCGAGCGCCGCCAGCCAAGGCGCTAGTACAATACCTATCAATCCTGCGGTGACAGGCACCTCAAGTAGAACCTTCCTCTGCTCATCCTTCACAATGATTTTCGTAACGTTTCCTTCATGCAGCAGATCCTTAACCTTCTTGACAAGTTCATCAGAACTAACGGAAATATCTTCAGTGAAAGTTCTACCCAGTCTGTTTCCGCATTTAAGGCAATAACTGGCGTCCGCGGGAAGTTCAGTTCCGCACTTATCACAGTGCATCCTTGCCTACCTTCTGCTCTGAGTTAACAATGGCACCAAGTACTAATCATTAGTGCTTGATCAACGTTGAGTGCGGCCACAACTTCCTCCGGTCCGCATCGTCAGTTTGTCGATTACTTCTTCAGTCCTTTGTATGTCAGGACACGTCCCCAGAGGCTCTTGGTTCCCCAGATACCTCGTCGCAGCGTTTCTAGGTGTACGATTTGGCTGTGGTCGACGAATAGATTGACCTCGGGGCCATAATTCTTGATATACCAAGCGAAGACTTCGGGGTCTGCCGCTTCAAACATGACTTTGTCTAATGGCAGGGCGCTCACGATCTTGTTCACCACGTCCGTTCTCCAAGTCTTCACGTTCTCTGTGATTCCTTCAGATTCGATCATTATCATGTACGCGCCGGCTTCTAGGAAGCGTTTCGCCTGCTGTATTGCCCTCCTGGGATCGCGTGTTCCCTCGGCGGCTAGCTCCTCTGCGGTTGTCGCTCCTCCCGCGCCAAATTGGATTCCAACCTCTGGTTTGGCCTTCAAACCGGCTTTCTGGATCTGCTCCACCAGTCGAATCCAGTCGTCGGTTGGGAAGGTAATGAATCCGCTGGAGACTTCGATAACGTCAAAGCCTAGGTTCTTGCACTCTTTGATGTACTTTTCCACGGCCTCGGGTCCTTGAGTTAAGACGTATTCAATGAATCCGCCCGTGGAGATCATTACATCGTAGCGATGAGCTAGGTCAAGGATCTCCTTGAGAACATCCCGATTCATCAAAGAGAATGATCCGGCAGCAAATTTTAGGATATCAACATAATCTCCCATTGTCTCGAGAACGTCTTCCAGATACCGCTTCCCCATCACTGTATAGTATGGGCCGCGGATTTCAGTGACGCCTCTCGTTCTCGGTTTGGATTGACGTTCATTCATTCGAATGAAGGAGAACGCTCGCTCGGAGCCCTTCTGACTCATCTCTTCACCCTCCTCTTCTTCTTTGCTGGAACATGAATTCGCCCTAGTAATCTAACGAGATCGACTACCCTGTGGCTTTCCAAGCGGCCTATGACCTTTGCGATTTCCCTTCGCAGACTCTCACTAACATAGGGCGCGCTCAATCGGTCAAACTTCTCCAATGCCTTTTCCCATCTCATAGGATGGGTGAAGAAGCCTTCGTAGTCCCGCTTCTCTTTCGCAAACATATGACCATCCTTCGATTGAACTATTATCCGACAGGGCATCTCAACGGGAAATCGCTGACTGTAGTCCTCCTTGGGTCGTACGACAATACGTCGGAGAAACTGCTGGACATCTTCTCTCACGATTCGTTCAGGTCTGTATTGCTCAGGCATTACAGTTCCATCGAGCAGAGCTACTGCGATGACGTACGGTAAACTATGATCAGCCTCTTCTTTGGTTCTGACCTCCGTCTTGGGTCCTTCCTCGCCTCCACCAATTATGTTGAATGCAACATCGAAGGTCTCGATCTCTATTTTCTCAATGTCTTCTACTCTGAAGCGATGCTCTTCCTTCAGTTCCAAGGCACCTTCAATTGTTGATTGTGAGTGAATCTCTGCGTTGTACTTCTTCAGGATAGTTCGGGTTACCCTTTCAAGACCCTCTTTCGACCAGTCAATCTGGAATCTGCCGGCGATAGCGTCCATGAACCCCTTGCTTCCTTCAAAGACCTCTGAAGGCCCACTGATTCCCCGCATCGCCAAGAAGGTGTTGTGCGTAGCACCAAAGGCAGTGTGAGGATATGCCAGGCTCTTCCAATGAGAAAGCCTCCCAGTTCGCGTCACTCGCAGCGCGTTCAGGGCCGTACCGCTAATGGCGATGGCGTTAGCTGTCCTCTCCTCGTCCAATTCCAACGCCCTCGATACACCTGCCGCGGCGGCGTAAGATCCTTGAGTGGTATGATCGAAGCCCTTGTTTCGAACGGGGGCTAGATCACTCAAGCGGCACTGCACTTGGTACGCAACAGCCAAGGCAACCAACAGATCTTTTCCACTTGCATTCGCGTACTCCGCACCTGCAAGAACAGCTCCTAAGTTGTCACTTGGATGGCAGGTTTCCCCTTTAGCTAAGTAACTATCGTTAAAGTCCAGATAGCGGACAAGAGCGCTATTGAAAAACGCAGCTCGATCAGGTGCTGTCTTTCCGCCCCCAACTAGCGTACAACGGTCATTTCCCCCGAAATCATCAAGTTGAGCACGCACCATTCGGACTGGTTCAGCTTCGAGAGCTCCGATCGCGCAACCGAGAGAATCCAGAACACGAACCTTCAGTTCCCTGACAGTGGAATCTGAGAGAACATTGAAAGACGTCCCGACTACGAATTGCGCAAGCTCTTGCACCAATGTCCCGTTGGTGGTTGATGTTGTGCGCATCTTAGATCACGATGCAGACCAACTGGGTACGGTGATTCCCTAAAAAAGCGAGACGCCGCCTAGTCGGCCTTCATCTCTTGGACACACCGAGAAGTATCGCGACGCTTCTTCTGATTTCGTTCTTGCGGGATCTTCGAACACGTGCGTCCCTGCGTCCCCGACAAGGTCGCCAAGAGAACTTGTCAGAATAGGGCGACTGGTCAAGAGCGGCCCTGCTTCCTAGTGCGCCAAAACGCGCATAGAGCCCTCCACCCACTCCTCACAATAAATAGCCAGCCGGAAAGTGGCGGGAGTAGGGCGCTTGCAAACGGCCAGATTCAGTTGACGTTGCGAACGGACCCTCAACAAATACCGCAAGAGGCGGCCACGGGTAAGACACGGAAAGTTCCTTCGAATATTGATAGTATAAGTAGCTACAGAAAGTAATCACAAAGTCCTCTTTACGATGAAACGTCTACGGGCGAGCTACGTGGAAAATATGCCAATTGTGGACTTAGTGGACATACTATACACGGTCTATGCGATTGGCGTTATCGTCTTCATGGCTTTCTTCGCTTACAAGCTCGCCAAAGCAAGGTGAAGACCTCTGGTCGAGATTGAAAGAACCGAGAAACACTATTTCTATCTTCTAGTCGTCATCACTCTTCTCGTCAACGCTGTGACTCTCTCCCCGCTGATCCCATGGCAAAACTGGCTCTACTGGTCGACACCAACGCCAACGAAGGAATTCCACATCAGCATAAGCGAGTACAAGTTCACTCTTCCATCTGATGGGATCACTATCAAAGTCGGGGAACCGGTCAAGTTTGTGGTCACATCCTCGGACGTTACGTACGGTTTCGGCGTCTTCTACAAGAGCGGCAGAATGCTTTTCCAAATACAGGTTCTGCCGGGCTATAGTAACGAGATTATCTGGATATTCGACGAGGCCGGCACCTACACGATCAGATCCACAGAGTATTCTGGACCTGAGCATCCGAGTATGGTTCTTCCCGACGCGATAATGGTGGTCCCCTAGATATGTCTAAGACACCTATGACTCTTCAAGTGTTGAGCCTCCGTTACGCGGTTGTCGCCGTTGTCTTCCTAGGCCTTGCTGGGATTGAAGGAATGTTGATGCGCGTTCAGCTTTCCAACATCTCGCTGAACATCCCGCTTCTGCTTTCAATCCCGATGACCACGGACCATTATTACGCGATGTTGACGGCTCATCCAATTATCGGTGCGTATGGTTGGGCATATTTGGCCGTGATTGCCGCATTCTACTACCTCGTGCCAACGCTGCTGAAAAAACAACTCTACAGCATCAGACTTGCGAACTGTCACATGTGGATGCATGTCTTTGGCCTCGTAACGGTCTGGTGTTCAGGCTTCTTCCTGAAGTTTGGATCCCTCTACACAGTATACTGGCCGCTTCCAGTCGCCCGTTTCGCCCCAACCAGCGTCGTCGTATTCGCGGTAGGCCTTGCTCTTGTTGAGTTGTCCGTACTGCTGTTCGTCTTCAACATATTCACCACAATCCTCAGGAGAAGTGGATCCGATTCCTTGCCCAAAGGAGTAACAACACTGAGTTTGCTGATGACCTCGTTTGGCATCGATGGCATAGCACACTCAGTGAGGAGCTTCCTCGGAAGAAAGACTGCGCTCGATGGAGGCGCACAAGCTGAACCACTGCCGGTCTTCGTCGTCTCCGTCATGCGCGGATCGATCGATGCAGTGTTGAATGCAATTGTCCTAGCCGGCGCAGGAGTTCTGATGCTTGCATTCGCGCTTCCAGCTCTGGTCACAGGCGTAATGATGAATCCGTTGATAGTCGATCCTCTCGTCTACAAGAACGTTTACTGGTGGGGACTGGACATGATCGCCGACGGAGACGTACTCATCTGGGTCGCCGGGACGCTCTACCTACTCGCACCTGTCTTGGCAAACAGGGCCCTCTACGGCGAGAAGCTGGTTCGATACGTCATACTCGCAGACTTGATCGTTTCGATGGGTGTTTGGAGCCACCACCTGCTCTCTGATAGACCACAACCGGAAATAATGCGTCTGCTCTCTGGCCAGTTCGTTACTTGGGGTGAATTCTTCACTATGGGCCTATCCTTCTTCTCAGCACTAATGACTCTCTGGCTCGCACGACCGATCAAGCTTGGCATGCCAGTGAAGTTCATGCTCGGTGGCATCATGGGGTTCGCACTTGGCGGAGCATCAGGCCTTCTTCAGGCCAACTTCGCGATGAATCTCATTATGCATAACACGCAGTGGGTGCCTGGCTTCCACATACACGAAATGCTACTAACGGGACTTAGCAGCATACTCTTCGCAGTCGTCTACGCAATCTTACCAATGCTCACAGGCACAGGCTTGAAGAGTGAAAGACTCAGCAACCTACACTTCTGGCTCTGGATGATTGGGGGAGTTGGCATGGCCTTCTCCATGGGCTTCGCGTGGAGAGAGGGAATGCTCAGAAGAACACTCTACCCAGGCGTCGAGATTTACCTCCCGTACATGAACGGAGCAACATTCTTCGGCGCACTATTGGCTCTGGGATATCTGGTCTTTCTAGTGAACCTCATCAAGACGTACGGCGTCAGAACCCTCATGGGGCTCTTCATTTCCTCGCTGGCAAAAACAGGATAGACCACTGAACAGAAACCTCAGACTGTTACTTCATATCCTCTTCCATGCGCGGGCCTTACTAAGCACAGATTCGATGAAGGATGTCTTGGCTTCCGTATACGCCTCTCTGTCCGAACCATACTTGATAGCCAAATTTCTCTTGAACCGGTAGTATTCGCGAGCAACTCTTGGATGAGCTCTAAGATAGTCTCTGAACAAGATATGACTCTCCCAAGCATCGTTCGTCTGCTCAACAATATGCAAATGGTATATCCTCACCATTCTGTTGCCCGGCGGTTTCCTAAAGAAGCATCCACCCGAGATCCCCCGCTCGCCCAAGTACTCGTAGCCAATTTCCTCAAGTGGCCGGATGCAGTGATCCACATCGGTGAGTTGCCGGACAGTCGTTATGATGTCGATGATAGGTTTCGCGCCCAAACCGGGCACAGCTGTACTGCCCACGTGCTCGATAGCCACTATCCAGCGGCCGATAACACCAAGGATCCTGACTTTCTCTTCTTCGTACATGATAGGCCAACGAGCGTCAAACTCAATTACCTGAACGCGAGAGATTCTGGACCCCCTCCCATCGCCTAACTTATCGTCAGTCTTACAGGGTCAAGGAAGCAATAACTACCTCGTCTCAAGGCGAATTATGAACACAGAAAGAGTGGGTGGGAAGTGAGTGAAAAGGGTCTCATCGAAGTGGCATCTCAGAGCGCGCAGGATGAGCTTGTCGATTCAGTAGTTTACAGGAACCTTTCGCAACTGAGCCTAGACAAGAATCGGAAATTCGGCAAGACCCTTTCGCGCTTGGCCGAGATGGAGTACAGGCACTATGAGTTCTGGAGAAAATATTGCCCAGATAGAAAGGTGACGGTCAGCAACCTCAAGGTCTACCTCATCATTTTCTTGCGCGCGATCTTGGGCGTCACTTTTGCTGTGAGGTATCTAGAACGAAACGAGATGAAGGTCATCAAGAAGTATAGGGAACTGTTCCATCTGGTCCCCGTTGAAGATCAGGAAAAGCTCAGGAAAATAATTGCAGATGAAGAAGAACACGAACGCGAGTTCTCAGAACAATTCGAAGAGCCCCATATCAAGCACATCTCATTCATTGTACTTGGGTTAGCGGACGCGCTCGTGGAAATTGCTGGCATACATGCAGGTTCCCTTGGAATCTATAATTCGACAGAACTTGCCGGGCTAGCAGGCGTTGTAGCCGGAGCAGCCGCATCAATAGCTATGGCGTCAGCTGCATATGCTCAGGCAAAAACCGGATTCAGAGGTTCCGCTAGTATGTCGGCGGTGTATACGGGAATATCATATTTCGCTACAGCCATAGTACTCGCTACACCTTATTTCGTGACGGAGATAATGCTAGACGCCCTGCTAGCCTCCCTCGTGCTTGCGGTGCTCCTCGTTGCTTTCATCAGCTTCTATGGTGCTGTCATCTCTGGCGCTGGGTTCAGAAAGGATTTCGTGGAGATTACCACCATAATGATGGGCGCCACAGCTGCACTCTACATGCTCGGCACAGCCATAAGATATTTCACTGGCATAACGATCTAACTCATCGCCGCAAGGTGAACGCGAACGGTCTCAAGACGCTTGACAGTTGCTATTCTCGTAGTCGCCCTTGCGCTCATCATTGCACTTGCCGCTTCTGGAATGATAGGCGGACCCATAGGACCTCAACAAACTTCAACTCCTACCATGACTGAATTTCGAACAGGTATTACACTTACGAGCCCTGCGTTCGAGAATCAAGGGCGCATACCCTCGAACTACACCTGCGATGGAGAGGATGTATCTCCTCCATTGATGTGGGTCAGCGTGCTGGAGAAGACTAGAACCTACGCGCTAATTCTCGATGACTTGGATGCGCCACTGGGCGTGTTCACTCACTGGGTTATCTTCAACATCCCCGCAACAGAGAATAGTCTTCCGGAAAAGGTTCCCCCATTCGGGACGTTGTCTAATGGCGCTATACAAGGCAGAAATGGTTTCGGCAATGTGGGATATGGAGGTCCATGCCCTCCTGTCGGATCACATCGTTACGTGTTCCATCTCTACGCTTTGGACATTCTGCTGGACTTGCAGCCAGGCATCACCAAACAAGACTTGCTGAAAGCTATGGAAGGTCACGTCTTGGCAGAAGCAGAGCTCGTAGCAATATACAGCAAAGCTTAGACTGGCTATTTATTGTGAGGATGGGGTGGGGGGCTCTATGCGCGTTTTGGCGCACTGGTTTGTGGCTGACATAAGGGCTTGGTTCATTTGCTGATGTCCCGCAGCTGACGTTATCCTTACTGAGATTCCCCCCGGAGTCAGCCTCAGAACCCTTCAACTGGCTGCCGTCCCTTGGAGAAGATAGGCTTGCAACTTGCCGCGTACGTAGCAACGAATATCCTCGTTCTTTATGCGCAAGCGCTAGAGATGCTGAGCGATGTCCTAGTTTCCACTTTTCTTTTAGTTTCACTACGCTGGTCACAGAAGCCAGCGGACAAGTTTCACATGTTTGGTCACCGCAGATCGCAGAACGTTGCGAGCTTAGTTTCAGCTACGATCTTCATTTCCTTCATGAGCCTAGAAGTTTTTCGAGAAGCCATTCCAAAGTTTTTCGAATCTCCAAAGACTGGCCATGCTCAGAACGCAAGTATTGCTTTGATAGTGATCGCGGCGTCCATGCTCGTCCTAGCGGTTCCAATTGCAGATATTGCGAGAGTAAAGGGAAGGGGCGCGTCCGTCAAGGCTCAGCTGATCCAGCTTGTGAAAGACGAGTTATCCTACATACCGAGCGTGATCGGTATCGTTCTGGTAGCACAAGGCTACTTCTTGGCTGACGCACTAACATCCGTAGTGATAGACGTAATCATCCTCTCGGGTGGCCTTTACCTCTTCAAGGATAATGTTCACTATCTAATCGGAAGAGCACCGGACATAGAGTTCATGAAAGCAGTGGAGTCAACAGCAAGATCTGTGGAAGGCGTTCTGGACGTCCATGACTTGAGAGCCGAATATGTTGGCCCGAATCTTGTTCACGCTGGCCTTCATATCGATGTGGCAAGACGAACACCGATAGAGGAGGCGGACAGAATAGCTCATGAGGTTGAAGAAAGGATCAGTCGGAAGACAAGATGTCAGCATTGTGTGGTTCATGTCCATCCCGCTGAAGATCAGTCTATATTAAGTTGAAGAAAGGATCGGATCGAGACTGATTCCGGTAGGCACGGAAGAATATCCACGACGTCAGCGCTTCCCAGTTGTGACCTTTTCCATCGTCGTGCTCAATATTCTCGTCTTTCTCTACGAGCTCTACCTCCTATTCACTGGAGGGGAAGAGGCGCTGAACCATTTTGTCACAACGTTCGGTGTCGTGCCCGCCGCCCTCACTCAAGGTCAGAGCATCCTGATTCCTTTCTACCTGACTCCGCTGACCATGATGTTTGTGCATGGAAGCGTGAGTCATGTCGGTTTCAATATGGTGTACCTCTCAGCGTTCGGCGACAATGTAGAAGACCGCCTGAGACTCGGGGGTTACATTGTCTTCTATCTGGTTTCTGGCCTGCTTGCGACATTCGCCCAGGTGTTTGTCGACCCGACCTCGCAAATTCCAAGCGTTGGAGCGAGCGGGGCAATCGCAGGCGTCCTTGCCGGATATGTCATACTCTTCCCCGGTGGCCACGTTCGAGCGCTCCTCTTCTGGGGGCCATTTATCCGCATCGCAAGAGTCTCAGCCCTCCTATTCATCGGTTTCTGGTTCATTACCCAATTCTTTGCTGGCGTAGCTTCCCTAGGAGTGCCGACAGCGGAAACTGGCGGAATCGCCTACTGGGCTCACATCGGAGGATTTCTGGCAGGCGCGATACTGGCCTTACTGTATAAGCAGTTCTCAAGGAAACGCGAGAACGAAAGCTAACCAACAATTCGATCGCATCTGTAGCCTTAAGGCTACATCATTTCACGCATGGTAGCCTCTACAGCTTTGCTTCATAGACTGAGACGCCTAGTCTACTTGGCTGCCTTGCGTTCGAGAGCTTTAGTGCGTCGCTCCAGTTCTGAGACGCGCTTAATCAGGCCATGGATGGCCTTATGGTGGCCATGACTATGATCGACCAGTTCGGCTAGAAGTTCCTTGAGTTCTTTCGCAGTCTTTTCCTCCACCATTCGGGCTTCATCAGTTTCAAGTTACCCTTTCAGTAGCTCTGCTGCCATCAAGACTGCCGGATACGTGAGGTCTTCCTCAGTCTTGGCGTGTAGCTTCAGCTTTCTAACAAACTCGATCACCTTACGTCTCTTGGCTACTTTAGCAACCTTGTCCAAGTCCTGAGAACGCCACGGTCAATGCAACTACGAAGTTCATTAAAACGAACTGCAGCTTCGCAAGAGCATGGACTGGTCTGTCGCAGCAACTCCAGGGACGACAATTGCCAGTGCAACCGCCACCAACGATAACGCGAACACCATGAAACAGAAACGTGGAGCCTTCATTCTGTTCACTTACTTCTTCGCTTTCCACCTGTTCAGTAGCATCGAATTCATCGTCACTGTGATCGAAGAGGCTGCCATCGCAACCGCCGCATAGACAGGATTCAAGATTGCTTGGGCTCCAAAGGCTGGAATCAATGCGCCCGCCGCGACCGGGATGAGTCCGACATTGTAGAAGAATGCCCAGAAGAGGTTCTCCTTTATCTTTCGAACCGTCTTCTTGCTGAGTTGGATGGCCGTCAGGACATCGCGGACATCGTCTTTGATTAGGACAATGCCGCCGGTTTCCTTTGCGATATCGGTGCCACTTCCAATAGCGATGCCAACATCAGACGCTGCCAATGCGGGAGCATCGTTGACCCCATCGCCAACCATCGCCACAAGCTTTCCTTCGGTGCGAAGTTCCTTGATGACCTTCGCCTTATCTCCTGGCAAGACTTCAGCAAGCACGTCATCTACTCCAAGCTTCTTGGCAATCGCATTGGCCGTTCGTCTATTGTCGCCTGTTAGCATGAGGACCTCGATCCCCATATCTTGAAGTCGCTTGATGGTCTCAGCTGTTGTCTCCTTGAGCGTGTCAGCAACAGCGACGATGCCTGCCAATCGCTTGTCTACAGCGACAAGCATGGCCGTTTTGCCTTCTTCTTCCAAGCTTTGCAGCTTCGATTCTATTTCGCCTATTTGTAGTTCGTGATCCCGCATGAGTCTGCGATTTCCGAGAAGGATTTCTCTTTCTTTGAAGACAACCCTGACGCCGTGTCCGGGTATTGCCTGAAATTCTTCAGGAGTGTCTACTAAGATGCCTCTGTCCCTTGCGCCTCTCACGATTGCTTCACCGAGAGGGTGTTCTGAGCCGATTTCCGCAACAGCGGCGAACCTGAGAACTTCTCCGTCCTTGAATCCCGAAAGGGCGACCACGTCAGTCAGAGATGGCTCTCCCACTGTGAGTGTCCCAGTCTTATCGAAGACTATTGCTCTGAGTTTGTGAGCCTTCTCGAGGTATTCCCCGTTCTTGATGAGAATTCCATTCTGGGCTCCCTTTGCCGCACCGATCATGATTGCTGCAGGAGTTGCGATTCCCAAGGCGCATGGACATGCCACGATCAGAACCGAGATGAGGATGATGAAAGCCATCGCAAAAGGAAGGCCGCCCACGAAATACCAGAAGGCGAATCCGCCGACCGCAATCGCAACAACGACTGGGACGAAGTAAGATGAGATTAAGTCTGCGAGGCGCTGGATTGGAGCGCGTGAAACGATTGCCTCTTCAACCATCTTAACGATCTGCGACAGAGTCGTGTCGGCGCCCACTTTCGTTGCTCTAATCCGCAACATCCCGGTCCTGTTGATGCTTGCACCAATAACCTCATCGCCAACATTCTTCTCGACTGGTATGCTCTCTCCTGTGACGACCGATTGATCAACAGAAGAGTAACCCTCCACAACTGTTCCATCAACGGCGATTCGCTCTCCGGGTCTAATGACGAGGATATCGCCGATCTCAACTTTCTCCACAGGTATCTCTTCTTCGATATCGCCCTCGAGTCGCTTCGCCATTTTCGGTTGAAGGTCAAGTAGCTTTCGAACAGCTTCTGAGGCCTTACCTTTGACGATGTGCTCCATCGTCTTCCCCAAAAGAATGAAACCGATGATCAAACCGGTTTCGGTAAAGTAGACTTCAGGCCCCGTTGCCACAAGTACTTCTGGGAAGAAGCTCCTGAAGAATGTGATTAGTGCACTGTATGTCCACGCGGCGGTAGTTCCGATCGCAATCAAGCTATCCATGTTCGCCTGCCTGGCCTTGATAGCATCTCGAGTACCCTTGTAGAATCTCCAACCAGGAATAAATTGAACCGGAGTCGCAAACAGAAAAAGCCATACATAGTTCGGAAGTCCTAAGACGATCAGATTCCAATCGGTTGAACCAACCAACGGCGGGTAGGCATACTCAAGAAAAGCCGTGACTGCCCCAAGTGTCAACGCGAAGGCCGTCATTATCTTGAGACTTCGGAATTCAACTTCTGGTTTCAGGAATTGGTTTAGGCAGTTTTTGCTGCAAAAGTAGTATGCTGTTCCTCTTCGCTCAGCTTTGAAAGGCGTTTTGGTTTCGTCAACATACATTCCACAGATTATGTCCTTAGCCATGCGGAACACTCCTATCGACGCATCGTAGCGTCGTAGCCTACTTTCTTCATTAATGTTCGAATGTTTTCAGTTGAAACCTGAGATGGATCGTAGTTTACTAGAACAGTATCAGTGACGTAGTTGACGACCACCTTCTTGACACCATTTACTTTCCTCAGTCTGCGTTCAATGACCGCTGGGCAACCCGAGCAGCCGAGATTGAATAGAGAGAAAACTGCCTCGGCGGACATCCTCCCCTTCTGTGACGTATCTTTCACAATGACTGGCCTCACTCTAACTGGGTAGGCTAGCCCTCGTTTCGCACTTAAGTCGGCCGTGCACAGAGAAACACAGTGTGTTACAACTTGCCACTTGGCAACGTGAATATTGCGGACCTATCGCTCATCTCGATCCTTGGGGACAGACCTATCTGTGCAAACATCGCCGTTATGTAATGGACCAGGAAAATCGACCAGCTCAGTCCGAAATCATGGATAAGCGTGACTACATGCCCATGAGGGTCGAGCGTTTCGCTGAGTTCGCACAGATGGGCATAGGAAGCTAATGATCGGATATGGTCAATCAGCGAATCAAGATCTACCTTTCCATTCTTCGCTGTGGCGAACGCTTGGGGAATGCTACTTCCGGATTCCTTTGCCACATCGATTATCTTGTCGATCTCTGCAGCAGACAACACTCCGCGAAAGGTGGCGCTGCTCACTTTGACCGTGTTGATCTTACGCGCAAATCGGTCGAACTCGGCGTACTGTTTTAGAATTTGATTTACGAGCGTGTTCGGACTAACGCTTTGTGCCGCGGCTTCCACTTCTATTGCCCTCAGTGCAGATTCATCTATCCTGAAAGACTTGGGAACGGTTCGCGATTTCTTCCGAGCTCCTAGGGTGGGCATGGCGTCTCAGAAGCGTACTCTCTCTGGTGGATAGCTGTTAATCTTGCGGCGACCTAAGACATAGGTGGGCAGTTAGGAAATTGGGCGCCTGTCGGAGCTAACCTTGAAGGCGTGATGGCGGAATCGCGATCTGAGAGGCTCCTTTACCTATGTTCCTCATGAGTTGGAAGAGGGATAATCCCGATCCGTAGGTATGCATTACGGGGTCTGGACAAATTCTTAGGAAAACTGCTCTACTTCCGACGTGTTGGTCTTCGAGTTCTAGCTGATATTGGCAAGTCGTTGCAGTTTAGCTATCCTCTTCCAACTTGGAGGGTGCGTCGAAAACAATTCAACCCGCAACGAACCCCGGAATGGCTTAATGATGTACCTGTGAGAAAGCGCCCAGTTACCGTGAAAGCTTCGTCGTGTAATCGAGTCTTCAATTTTTTTTGAGCCCCATACCATGCCAACGACGAGCCAAATCTTCGAAGAAGCTAATTTAGGACTTATTTCTTGAAGTCCGAAGGAGCCGAGCCTCGTCAACCTTTCCCTTGCAAAAATTAAGCAAGGCGCCAAGCATCGAGGAGGAGCACAGCAACATCGCCAATGAAACCTCCAAGGAGCGGTATGGACCATACCTTAAACCCGGATTCGGTATCAGAATCTTATGCGCAACATGTAGAAAAGA
>Ga0209725_1000222_pt1 | contig 34952 bp, 34 predicted proteins | sample I18A1metaG_FD_184145 | JGI IMG/M metagenome (GOLD analysis project Ga0209725, IMG submission 184145) | Lake sediment bacterial and archeal communities from Gulf of Boni, Indonesia to study Microbial Dark Matter (Phase II) - ​I18A1 metaG... | ecosystem: Environmental > Aquatic > Freshwater > Lake...
GAAAATGACGCTGTTGGACCCGTTCAGTATCGCGTTCTGTATCTCCTGCCAAGTCATATTCTCCATCAGAATGCAGTCATTCATAAAATGCAAACCCGCATCTTGCGTATTTGACACTTGTGACACAGCTAGCGCGCGCGCCGCTTGCCTGAATCGGCAGTTTGGGAACATACCCAGCTGCGCAAACCGTGTTCCAGTCGCCGCCGTACGGATATGGACCGCGATTGAAGATTCTGTCGAGTGGCTTCTTCTCACCGAGCGCGTGGTTGAATGTCGCAAGATGAACCTTGCCCCACTGCCACTCTCCCACATCCTCCCCGACCGCTTCCCTTAGATAGCCTATTGCATCGCGTAAGGCGAGTGCGAGGATCTCTTCGCGGGTCAGCGCCTTCCCCTCCTCATCTCTGAACCATTCGTTTTCATTGTTGACCAATATGTGCTGCAAGACAACCGGGCTTTGGCCCAAGTAGCCGGAGACGGCCGGCGCGAGCGTCGGATGAAAACCGACGCCAATATAGTGGTCGGTCAGGTCACCTAGCCAAGGTCCGAAGGCGTGCCGCATCGCAAAGTATTCTGTCAACTTGAATATCGCGCCTGCAACAGAATCTTCGCTCAGGTTGTAGTCCCAGCGTTTCACCGCCTCAAGGGCTTGCTGCGCTTGACACTGCATGCCTTTGAGAGCGGGTTGGCTCAGGATGTTCATCGACAACTCGGTTAAGAGCTCGCAAAATCTTTTGGCAGGCTCACAGTATTGATCAATTTGCATCAGTGCGAAATCGTCAGCGGCAAGTTTCTCTTTCTCTGTCAGCATCTCCACAATTCGCCGGGCGCGGAAACCGTTCATCGTCCTCGCCGTCAAGAAGTGCGGGTATTCCTTGCCGACGACTTGGTTATTCGCGGTTGCGAAATAGTGCTGCGCGGGGTTGAATGCGTGCGGCAATTCCTCATGCGGAATCCAACCAACCCATTCATACTCACCCGTCCAGCCCGGTACGGGCACCACACCCATTCCCTTCGCGCGGATCGGGATCTTGCCCGGCATATAGTAGCCGATGTTGCCCGCACGGTCGGCATAAACCATGTTCTGCGATGGCACACTCCAATCGCGCAGGGCATCTGTGAATTCATTCCGCGCGCGGGGAGTCGCTATGCAGTTGTGCTGCGCGCGTCGCCCCCACTTTGCTGATGAGCCCCGCTTGCAGGATTTTTGAATCCCAATTCGCCGACAAGCTCCATGCCTGCACCTTAGCCCAGACGAGCGAATCAGTCGGCGTCCATGGTTCGGGCTTGATGCCGAGCAGGGTGAACTCAAGCGGCAGGGGATTGTTCTGCGCGTACGCTTCAAGTGCGCGCAATGTCTCCAGATCAACGCGCGCCAAGTCAGCCTGCGCGGCACGTCCAAGTCCGATCGTCCGCAGAAAGCGATCAGTTGTGAACGCAATCCCGCCAAATATCTCTGCGAGCCGTCCATGACCGGTGCGTCGACTCATTTCCATCTGCCACAGACGGTCCTGGGCGTGGACGTAGCCTTGGACGAAGAGCAGGTCCTCTAAGCTTTGAGCGTAGATGTGCGGGACGCCCCAGCGGTCGCGGATTATTTCGGCCGGTGCGGTTAAGCCGCTGGCTTTCAATATGCCGTTCACTCGTGGCAACGGGCGGCGATACAGGTACATGAGTAGTGCAATCAGCACAAGGATCAGTCCAAGAATGATTAGTGCGGGTAACACGCTGCCACCTACTTGCTCGCATGTGCAAGATGGCCGCAAGAAAGTATTATGGGTTTAGAATGTGGCACGCCCGCGTAGTCCGAGTAACACCTCACCAGCACGCTGTTCGGCGTTCTTCCTAGGAAGGCATCGATATATCGATCTTGAACACCTAACCTTCCGATCTCATCGGTGAACCAGCCCCGCAGGTCTTTCCACTGGAGATTAGCCTGCCTCGGTTGGGTGATCAGTTATAAGGATTTATACTAATCACAGGTGATAGTTTGGCCTTCCACTGTCTTGTTTTCGAGTGGAGCGCAGGCTCCGAGGCGGGGAGCCACAAAAATACCAATGGTGAAAGGGAGGTGAGAAAATGAAAGTTCTCACGTTGACAACCTGGGAAAACCCGAAAGATGATGAGGGTTTGAAGAAGTATTATGGATTCATGCAGAAAGGCGGACCCGCAATAGATGCAAGAAGAAAGAAGTACAATGTTAAATCGAGTTCCTGGTCGGATGGGACCGGCAAGATGTTCCACATAGAGGAGTTCAGCAGCTACGATGACTACGTGAAGTACGCAGACGATACAGAATTCCAGAAAATACTCATCCACTTCTTCCTAGTCAACAACGCAAACACCATGATTCTAAGGGAGTCAATTTCAGCCCCACCATAAACCGAAACATCGATTCCTCATAGCGCGCGGCTTTGGGTAGACTTCAGCGTGCCCCTCGGGCAGTAGCAGTATAGGCTAAGCGCCAGGGTAGCTTAGCTCTCCATCTGTAACTTTCGCGAAACATGTCAATTCATGTTTCTCTGTCTTTCCCTTGCCCAGAATATGGATAATCGCATGACTTTCTACTTTCAAGTAGTCCGAGATTATTCGGGGGTGGCAACACCAATACAGTTGCTCTGCACACGTTAATGCTAGGTTAGCGCGGGCATGACGTCAATTCTTAATAGAAAAGGGATCTAGACAAGCATGGTGTACTAGGGAATGACTTTGCGATACCGAAAGCGTAGTCAAGGCAGGATTTCCAAGTTCTCTGTAGATTCCAGTGTAGGAAATGGGAGAATCCTGTTTTCAATTTCTCTTCTTATCTTGATTCTTACTGCGGCATTTGGTAATGGATTTGTACGAGCAGACCTTGATGTGGGGATCGTTGCTACACGGACGGTTAATGTGAATATCAAACTGGTTTTCATAGGGATCAGTGAAAGCGATGTGGATGTACAGTACATGTCCTGGAGTGAGAACCTTCCGAAGACGATTAATACTCAGGTGATCATCGGAGGAAAGGATACTGGCGTTACCTCGAATGTCAGGTACTACTATTCTTTTGTGCAAGATGGCTTCAAAGAGAAGCTAATATCATTCCTCGGCTCTGTTGCTGAGACAGGCACATTGAGGAATCCCGCGTTTACATACTATGAAAGAGAAGGCAAGAGTCTGATTCAGAAATACTTGAACGTAAGTTCGACTCATTATGATGCGAACAGAGTAGAGACGTGGCTCAGACAGAACGGTGAGGGCTTTGGAGGACTACTACCTGATGGATGGACCTTGGTGTTCATGTATCTTCCCGAACTTCCTTCGGCCACATATGAAAGCATGCGGAAATACCGGACGCAAGACTCAACCAAGAACACGACTGATGTGCATCCTCATTACTACTCCACTGTCGCCGTCGATGAGGATCTTGAGTATCGGCTGAGATATAGACAGTTTATGACAGCATATGGCAATCGGGGCAGGTTATGGTTTGTAGACCTTAGCGCTGGCCCTTCCTTTTGGTCTTGGAGAGAAACCTTGCCTCTCCAAGTAGCGCTGGAGGACCAAAAGATAAGGCTGGGATCAACATACGGCAGAAACTGGCTGACAGAGTACTTGGCAGACTACGCCTGGGGAGCTGTAATGAATTTCGTCATACCGTTTCCTGTTTACTACCCGTCGTACACTACTCGATACAACATTGTCGTTAACATTCTCGATGATAGAACTGATGCTGAGCGAAAGAACACACCGATCGAAAGAACTGTCAACGAAACCAAGATCAGAGAAGCCTTCTCAGAACTTGCCCCTTATGCAAAAACAGACGTGCAGATACTCGTAAGGAAAACTGAGGATCTTCCAGCCCTTCGAAGAATAGTCCGAGACAACTTTGAGAAATTAGAGGACGCGACCTTTCAGGGCAGCATAGATGTAATAGACCTCAGGCCTGTATATTATTACATTCAGAACAATCTAGCAAGCTTTGTCTCACCGGTTAAGAAGGACGAGACTGAATTCACAATCCCAGTCTTCGCTTTCGTCTTCAGCGAGAAGTCGTTCTTCTCGTACAGCTATAAGTGGGATCGCGCCTCGAGGGATCCAGAGAGACCATCGCTTCTAGGCATCGCATTAGGAGACATCGTTCTCATCAGCATCAATCAGTGGTATTTTACGCGCGGCGACGAGGTAGGACAGAAAGGCAAAGGAATCGGCCTGTCCCAGACAATCATCCACGAAACAGGGCACATGATCGGCTTGATGCATCCTCACCAATATGACGATTTGGGAGACTTTTCCTATTCAGCAATGGGATATTTCACAAACGACTATGGGTTCGGTCAGTCGGACAAGGATTTTCTCAGACATGCCCACGCAGACCAAGTGATCTTACAGACAGCAACCAACCTGCAGAAAGCGAAGATGAAACTGGAGAGTAGAGTTGAATCAAACGAAGTCAAAGCCTCCATCGTCAGGCTTGTGGACAGACTGAAACTGGCTGAATCCGAATGCGACAAGTTGAACTATACCGAGGCTGTCGCGAGAGCCCTGGAAGCAAAGCAAACGTCTCTTGACATCCTGTCTCAGGCGGAAAAACTGCCTGAAGCTACAGCTCCTCTCAAAGAACAAATTCAGACATTTATACCCATAGCCTTCGTGGTTGGCATAACAGTAGGCGTATGCGTGGCCCTCGTTATCGTCAAAGCCACATCAAGGAGGAAGCACACTGCAAATCCACATATATTCTGAAAGCGCGCGCAGCGGTATGGGTGGGCCAGGCGCTTCTACGGCTATTTGAGGGAGAGGAATACTGGTAACCCTGTGCCAGGGAAGACGGTGCGCTTAACCATATACAGCGGCGGCTACGCCTTCATATTCTATGTGACAACGAACAGCCAAGGCTACTGCGATTACCTGTTCACAGGAACAGCGGCATCTTCACTTGGGCTGAGGTCCGATTCGCCGGATCCGACCTGTACCTGCCAAGCTTCTCAGGACGAATCTACCCATAACACCGAATCTCTTCCACCCTTTTTTCATTCCCATTGCCGGTAGGAACAGTCATCTCAGATAGAGCACTAGGCATTTCTGACTACGAGTTGGAACCAACGTCTTTGTCAGACCGATTCCAAATACCTGCCACACCTCTCTTGCTCTCTTTCTAACCCGTGCATTATCGAGGGTCAAGATCCCCATAGAGCTGATCTCACACTTCCTTCAGGTGACACGCTTTTTCGTGCTCCAATGCTCCAGTCGTACAGAACAGGAAGCGCCTGCTTCGAATCAACGGCATGATGCCCAATTCAATTTGCAACGTAACTCAAGTATGGCTTAGATTAGAAGTAGGAAGATCGGAACAGGTATCTCACAATAGCTTCTTTTCAGCGCCAATGAATCTTTAGTCAACAGCAAGCCGTTTGAGGCTTTGCCTCCTTTTTGAAAATCGAATATGCCAAAGGCATCTTCCTTGTTTATCTTCGGCTGATATTTCACCTCTATGGGCAAGTAGCGAGATGATTGTCTGATTACAAAGTCAAGTTCACGTTGCTTCTTGCTTTGCCAGTAGAACATCAAAGTCGAGTAGTCGAATTGGGCTGAAGGAGAATAGCTGAAAAGCAACCTCACCAAGTGGCTGGCGACGACACATTCGGTGAGCTTTCCGAGGTTTTCCTTCCTGCCGATATACCGTAGAGCTTCATCGTATGGTTCACGGCCAGTAAACCAGGAGCGAAGAGCATGAAAGATGAACGGGTCTTCGAAGTGGATCTTCTTTCCATTTCTGTAGCTCGGAAGGTCCTTGTTTCTGTCTAGCTTGTAGATCACGGTGACGACAAAGCTGTCTCTGAGAAAGTCCAAGTACGAAGAAACGGTATGGTGCGATGATATCTCTGTGTCTTCCCTTAAGTTTTGAAGACTAACGGGTGACCCCAAGGTCTCTGCTGTTCGCATCAGGACCTGTCGCATTAGAGCTTCGTTGCCACCCCATCGTGTGATGTCTCTAAGCAGAAGCTCAACGTAACCCTCATAGACATCTCGGGTTATCGTGCCATCTATGACGAAAGCATTCGTGGCTGAAGGTATTCCACCGGTAATCAAGTAATCGTTGTAGAGTCTGGTCAATTCCTTTACGAACAAATCGGTTTCCTCCAGCTCCTTCGGAAGTTTCCCTTCAGCTAATGCTGAAAGAATCTTGTGCCTTGTCTCTCGAGTTAGTAGGCGTTGATCGCTAATCAATCGAGCGATGTCTTCGCTTCTTGATTCAGCATACTCTGAGAATTTCATAGGTAGGAGAACCTTGTCAGGGAGCTTGTCCTTCAGTTTGTTAACGTCTCCTCTTCGTCTTGCCAGACTTTCAGTGGCCTTTCTAAGGTCAATGCTGTGAGAGCCTGTCAGTAGTATAGTGCAACCTTTCAGTCGTCCTCTGTCGTACAGATGTTTGATCCCTTTTTGCCAATTTCTGACGGAGGAAATCTCGTCTAGAAACATGTAACGTCTTCCCGTAATCTCCTTTGAAAAAGTAAGATAACTTTCAATAATCTCCGTCATTTTTTCCGCTGTCTCTGCCAGATCGAAGGCCCAGTAGAATATTGCTCTGGGCATGATCCCTGAACGAAGCAGTTCTCTGATCTTCAACATGGATAGTGTTGTCTTACCTACCTGTCTGGGGCCTCGGAGCACGTAAATGACGTCAATGTCCCATTGGATGGTTTCTCCGAGACGAGGCCTCCACTTGAATTTGGATTTGTTCCATTTCTCTACGGAACTGTCTTGGTCTATCGCATTCGGATTGCTCCACCACGGATTGCATTCAAACAGCTCTGAGGCATTCAATCTGCATCACAGGCTATTGAACGCCCACTTACTTATAAAAGAGCTGGCATTATTCTGCCCAGTCTTTAAAAATACCATCGTATCTCGTTGCCAACCCTCCTACCGACCACCCCCAACACATGTACTTCAACTCAGTCACGAAGACAGCATGATGAAACATCCGACACTCCGCCCGGTCGGGCGATAACAAGATCCTCTTGAACCCTTGCGTTATCGCTGGTCAAGATCCCCCCAAACCCAAAAGAACTGTCGCATCTCCCTTTTTTCACGACGTTCTGAGCTTGACCTAAGCCAAATTCCGCAGCCCTTACTTTCAACCACCTATCAATCTCAAGAGCACCATAGCTACTGTCTACTCAGCAAAGCCAAGTCATGGCACAGGGCAATGGCGTATGGGTCCGAGAGCTTGGAAGTGAATACCCCGCGGAATCCTAAGAACGCTTTCAGCAGACTTGCGCATCTGATCCGCTACGCCATGGAAGAATTGGGCATCGAGATCCCAACGGACATACAGAAAGCGGCACTGGACCCCATATTGAAAGGCAGAAACGTTCTCATTGTAGCTCCGACTGGAACCGGTAAGACTGAGGCTGCGCTCCTTCCAATCTTCTCCAATCTTCTCTCTACTCGCGATAGGAAAGGCATCAGCCTGCTATATGTTACTCCATTGAGAGCACTAAACAGGGACCTCATGAAGAGACTCGCATTCTGGAGCACCAAGCTCAACCTCACATGCGATGTGAGGCACGGAGACACGCCCAGAGCCCAAAGAGAACTACAAACTAGGCGTCCTCCCACAATCCTAGTCACAACACCGGAGACACTTCAGGCAATACTTCCAGCCAAGAGGATGAGGCAACACTTGAAAAACGTGCAATGGGTTGTAGTCGACGAGGTGCACGAACTTGCCCAAGACAAGAGAGGAGCACAACTCACAGTCGGCTTGGAAAGGCTTCGTGAAATCACAGGGAGAGATTTCCAGAGAATAGGCATCTCAGCCACAATAGGAGAACCCGACAAGATAGGCAGCTTTCTCGTAGGATCTAACCGAAAAATAGAGCTCGTCACAGCTCAAGCACCCAGAACAACCGAGTTCCGGGTGGAGTTTCCCTTTCCCTCAGAGGAGGATCACGACCTAGCGCAGATCCTATTCACCACCCCTGAAGCCGCTGCAAGGATCAATCGGATGAGAGAACTGGCAGACAATCATACTTCCACATTGATCTTTGTCAACAGCAGGCAAAACGCAGAAATGCTCGGCCTCAGGCTTGGAATGATCGACAAAGCGACCGCGGTCCATCACGGCTCTCTGTCAAGGGAAGAGAGAGTTCGAATAGAGAACGAGTTCAAGGAAAGAAAGCTCAAAGCAATCGTTTGTACCTCCACGCTTGAACTTGGAATAGACATAGGTACAGTAGACCTCGTACTACAGTACCTCTCTCCGCGTCAAGTCTCAACCCTCATTCAAAGAGTCGGTAGGTCAGGCCACAAGGTCGAAGCAACCCCTAAAGGAACGATTATCTCAGCTCACAGTGAAGACCTCCTAGAATCCGTCGCAACGATTGGGAGAGCTCAACAGGGAAGGCTTGAGTCTCTCAGAGTTCATGAGAACGCTCTTGATGTGCTGGCACATCAGGTTGCAGGTCTCGTCATGGACAAGGAGATCGTAAGTGCAGACTTGGCGTTTTCAATCATTGGAAGAGCATATCCATACAGGTCGCTGTCCCAAGAAGCCTATCGCCAAGTCATCGATTACCTTACAGACCTGAGGCTCCTCAAGCAAGACAAGGGCATACTCAGCAAGTCAAGCCGAACGAGGCTCTATTACTATGAGAACCTATCGATGATACCCGACGAGAAGAGATACCCCATAGTTGACATCACGACGCAACGAAATGTCGGCGTCCTCGGAGAAGAATTCATGACTCTAAGAGCCCGAGTCGGCTTACACTTCATATGCAGAGGACGAGTCTGGGAGATCATGAGGATCTCAGAAGACGGCCGCGTCTACGTCCTGCCAATCGAGGATCCCACCGCAGCCGTACCAGGCTGGGACGGAGAGATCCTTCCCGTACCGTTTGAGATCGCCCAAGAGGTAGGACAACTCAGGCGCCAAATAGCTGACGCCCTAGCCGCTCAAGATCCTGAAAGCGTAATCGATCAGCTCGCAGAGAAGTACGAAATTGAGAGATACGGAGCAAGGAGAGCTGTAGAAGAACTCAACGAGCTTGTTCGAGACGGAATTCCCGTCCCAGACAACAATAGAATTCTAGTCGAGTTTTTCGACAGGTACATGATCGTTCACACCTGCTTCGGCGAGGCAGTAAACAGAACCCTCAGCTACATATTCGAAAGCATACTCTCGGAGAAGCGGATCCTTCGAAACGTGTGGGCAGACGGCTACCGAGTATTGATTGAACTGGCAATGGAGATCGAAGGCGACGAGATGGAAGGCTTGGCATCATCTATCATTCGAATATCGCCGCAAGAAGCAGAAATAGCCTTCAGGAGGTACGTTGAGGCAAGAAGTCCTTTTTCATACCACATGAAATTCATCGCTGAGAGGTTCGGCGCCATACCCAGAGGAGTTACAATCGCCGAAGAAGGAAGGCTTCAAGATATGGCGACCAGATTCAGGAACACGCCCATCTACGAGGAAACCCTTCGTGAAGCACTTCAAGAGAAGGTTGACATCGAAACAACCCGCCTCATCTTCTCCAAGATGGCCCTCGGGAAGATTGACTTGCACATCACGGTTATGCAAGAGAACCCTACTCCTTTGGCCTATCACATATTGAACAAGCTTTCCGAGACCCCTGAGATGGCAGCGCCCGAGAGCATAAGAAAGCAAAACATTGAGAGGATGAAGGCAGCTCTTCAATCCGAATACGCACAGCTCATGTGTATGGCGTGCGGAAAAGAACAGTTTCAGCTTCGAGTTCAAGCCCTGAATGACCAACCCAAATGCCTCGACTGCGGATCCGGTCTACTGGCCGTCCTAAACAAGCACCGGATAGCTTCCCTTTCAGTCACAGAGAAATGGCTTAGAGACCAGCCTTTGACCGAAGAGGAACAGAAGATACTCACTCGTACAAGGAGGACAGCTGACCTAGTTCTATCATATGGAAAGAGAGGTGTTATGGCTCTCCTCACTTGGGGGGTAGGACCACAGACAGCCGCACAAGTTCTGGCAAGGATGCACAGGCGAGAGGGGGATTTCTTTGCGGACCTATTGCAGGCAAAGCTGAAGTACATTCAGACTAGGCCGTTCTGGGATTGAATTCGCCCCACCTAGCTTCCTACTCTCTCCAAAGAACGCATCATGCGCACCGCACGTGAAACATGTCTTCCGATGAAGCAGTTCTCAAGAGAATGTGTGCAAGTGAGGTAGTTGACTTTCTCGCGAAGTTGGCGAAGATTCCAAGCGAGAATTATCTACCATATTCAGAGAAGGGGAGAGAGAAGGAGGTCGGCGGGTTCTTGGCGTCAGGCCTTGACAAAATGGGCATGGAGCTGGCGAGACAGAAGACACATCACAGCGACAGCCCAACATCATAGGTAGGCTTAGGGGCGCACGCTGCAGATTAGATTGAAATTGTCATGAGTTCTTCACCGAAGATTACCTTGCCGTCATAGATGCGTGCTATGTCGGCCACGCCCTTCTCTCTGGATCCGGCTGCAGAAAGGTGGGCTCCTGTGTGAGCCAGTATCAATGTTTTCGCTCCGGACTCCTTCGCCATGTTCGCGGCGTCTATGGTTCCTGTCTGCCCAGAAGCCTCACCGTTCCTTTCCATAGTCTCTTGGTGATCCCAACAATTTGCCACAAAGACATCAGCTCCCCTCGCTAATTCGATGACAGACTTACACGGCTCTGTGTCACCAGCTATCACGATCACTTCGTCTTCGGCATTGATCCGGTATGCGAGCGAGGTAAGCCAAGGCTCAACATGCTTCGCCCTGCCAGCAACAACTTCCCAGTTGTCCCCCCTCACACTATCTCCGGGGCTGATGTCACGCACTTTGACGGAGATATGTAGACGTGGCAGTGTTCCGCCCCTGTTCGCATGTACGTTCTGGCTGACTGGAGCATTGATCCGCGCAGACAAGTCATCGATGAAGACTCCGCTCTGACCAATCAGGCCGTTTGTCATCTTGGAGGTGGGAGGAGGCCCGCAGACCTGTAGCTCCGGTTCTATTCCAATGCTATGATTCCAACGGCATAACAGAAAGCACGGATAGTCAGCATCATGGTCATAGTGGTGGTGCGTAAAGAACAGGTGATTTACCTGTGTCGGCGATACACCAACCTTCACCATCTTGTGAGTTGTAGCAGGGCCGCAATCGAACATGACGTATTCTTCGCCAATCTGTACGATGAAAGACGTGCCGAACCTAGTTGGCGTAGGTGTTGGTGTCCCTGAACCAAGAACAAGTATCTTAGCCATTTCTTCAACCTTGCATCAACAAGAGTGGCGATCTAATTCAAGATAACGCTAGAAATCATCTGTGCGACCTTACGCGCCTCCTCGGGGTGGCTTGTCAGGTTCACTCAGAAACTTCTTGGCTACGTCAAGTGTTCGTGGGCCGTGGAGCGCGCTAGGGAGGTCGGAAATTACTGGAATTTGCATGGTTTCGTTTGAACTCTTTCTGCGGCCAACGCCTAGGAAGTGGGTTCTTGACACAGAAACTTAGATTTCCGCGCGCTGTCATATGAGAACGGCTGAGTGCTCACCTGGCTTCATACGAAGAAAGGTATGATCCTTCGTCCGTCGGGGATGACTGTAACAGTCGCGCTAGTTCCCAGTCTACTCTCTGACATCTCCAACGCCTTCGAGATTGATGGTGCCACTTCTATGAATGTGTGTTTCAGATCCTCATTGATCCCGGTGATAGCTATCAGCTGGCAGTTCTGTTCTGTCACAGCCTTTGAAAACAGGTAAGCACCGGAAGAGGGAACGGCTCCATAGTCCGCAGAGAAGTCACGTCTCTCGAACCTTTCGTATAGATCAGAGAGTATGTTCTTCGGATCCTCTTTGGTCAAGCTCCTGCGTGAGCTCTGATCCTCTACACCCCATCCATCCGGGCACTCCCCGACAAGAATAATCGTCCCTCCCGGCTTTACACACTCCATGGCAGGCACCATGCTCTTCTTCGTCTGGCAGAGATCGAAGTCGTAAGGATATCCACCTGCACTTGCCACAACGATGTCGGCCTTCTGTTCCTTGGAGAAACGGTGCTCGTATATCTTGGCGGACATCTTGCAGGCCGCTCGGTTTGCCCTCTCCATATCTCCGCAGAAGACCCCCGAGTATGTGTCGTCGGGGTTGAGTGCCACATCTACGATCCAGTGCAGACCTACTGTGCGAGCGAACTCGATAGCATCTTCACTCAGAGGATTGCCGTCCAGCACACCCAGCTTACGACCAGGGCTCAATAGCAGGAAGTGATTGTGAGCGATAGCCTGCTCCGAGGCGACACCGGGCATAATGATCTTGCGGCCTCCCGTGAACCCAAGAAGGTAGGTGGGTTCCACGAATCCGATAGCGACACGTGCATCGTAATGCATGATTCTCTCGTCCACCTCCACGGGCGTGCCGAATGATGTGGCGCCGCCTGACCACATGGGCCCGTTGGCCTCATTCTGAAGGACATTGCCCCTTCCGATATGTTTCTCAAGTTCTGCTTGGGTCATGGGTCGATGCATGCCTAGGCCGACCATGACCTCTACCTTAGCCCCTAGGTCTTTCAGTCTTTGTTCAATGACATTGAGGAAGGCTTTAGGAGATGGCCGCGTGATGTCTACAGTCAAGATGAGCACACGGCTGTCTTTCTTGATCACGTCCTCGAGGCGAGGGCCGTAGCAGTCCTCTATGGCTTTCCTCAAAGATTTCTCGACATCATGCACCGCAGGCTCCGGGTTTGGTTCTATGATCCCTATCAGACGTTCCTGAGCTATGTCGAAACTAACTCTCCCCCGTCCGTACTTCAATTCTACGGTTCTGTTCATCTGAGAATCGTCCTGCCAATTTCTTGCGTCGCCGGGAATATAACATGTTTCATGATGTCTTTCAGAGCATTCGTCCACAAGATCGCGCGCGTTATCAGGTGGATCTAAAGCGATATAGGTTACCTGAAAGCCATTCAATGGGATAGGCATGCAGAGCGAACTGATCCTACAAGTTGTCGTCAACGGTTTTCTCACGGCCGGTGTCTACATGCTGGTGGCAGTAGGTCTAAACATGATCTACGGTGTGATGCGTGTATTCAACTACGCTCAGGGGGAGCTTGTGATGCTGGGCATGTATGGGGCATACTGGATAAGCACATTGTTCAATGTCAACCCGTATCTTACTCTTCCCGCCATCGTTCCCCTTCTTTTCATGGTTGGGGTGGGGATTCAAAGGTTCATGGTGGCTCCTCTTGTCAAACGAAGACTGCCGCCTGAAAGCCATGTTCTCACAATGATAGGATTGATCTTTGTTCTTCAGTATTCGGCGATGCTTGTCTGGACGAGCGACTATAGAAATGTGGTCGTGCCTATTGCAACCACATCAATATCCATTCCACCATGCCAGTTCCCTATCGGAAGACTAATCGTCTTCCTCTCTTCCGTTTCCATTGCAGTTCTGATGTTCTTCTTCTTCAAATGCGCAAAGATGGGCAAGATCATTCGAGCGACCTGCCAAGATAGAGAAGCAGCCGTCTACATGGGCATCAATATTGACAGAGTCGAAGCTTTCACGTTTGGCCTTGGAGCAGCGTTGGCAGGTGTCGCGGCAGGTCTTCTCCTTCCTTTATACTACGTGAACCCGTTTGCCGGTTTCCCATTCACAATAATCTCGTTCATCATAGTCACCCTTGGTGGACTTGGAAACTTCATCGGGGCGATAATGGGCAGTCTAATCATAGGCATGGTAGAGTCTGTTGTGGGCACCTTCATAAGTCCAGAAATCGCGAGCGCTGTAGCCTTCACGATCTTTGTCTTGGTGCTGATTCTGAAACCTTCAGGGCTCTTCGAGGAATAGACGAACAATGAAACCATCGATTTCGCTTCGGAAGATGCCCTTTCCGCGCAATCTGCTGATATTGACCATTTTGGCTGCAGTCATTCCAATCCTGCCTTTGCCATCGTACTTCTTTCACATCTTGATCATGCTGCTGCTCTTCTCATACCTCTCAACTGCGTGGACAATAGTGAGCGGATATGCCAAGCAAATCTCCCTTGGTCACTCTTCTTTTGTAGGATTGGGAGCTTATGTTTCCACGTTGCTTCTAATCTACTTTGGAGTGACGCCCTGGTTCGGAGCCGTAGCAGCCATTGCCGTCTCCCTTGCTGTTGCAGTGCTAATCGGGTTTCCAGCGTTCAAATTCGGCGTAAGGGGCCCATATTTCTCATTTGCAACAATGGCTTTGGCAGCCATCTTGGAGTCCATCTTTATTAGTGCAAGAAAGATAACCGGGGGGTCTCTCGGGATATCAATTCCCTACAAGGAGTCGTGGGCCTATTTTCAGTTCTCTTCAAAGATCCCCTACTACTACATCGCCCTTTTGACATGGTTTCTTGCAGTTACCTTGGCATTCAGTATTGAACGAAACTGGTTTGGCTACTACCTTATGGCGATCAGAGAAGACGAGGACGCTGCTGAAGCTGTTGGCATAAACGTCACCAGATCCAAACTGATCGCGTTGCTTCTTAGTGTGGGATTGACGGCGTGGGGAGGAGTGTTCTATGCTCAATACAATCTGTACATCGATCCCGCAACGCTTTTCGGTCTCCCACTATCGTTTCAGATTGCTACGACTTCAACTATAGGAAACCCGAAGAGATGGATAGGACCTACCATAGGTGCACTTGTGCTCGTTCCCTTCTCAGAGATCCTTAGAGTAGTCACGGGAGCCACTTTCGGCAGCCTATCTTTTCTATTGTATGGAGCTCTGCTCATCATTGTTGCAAGATTCCTTCCGAACGGCCTTCACGGCCTCATGACTGAGAAAGCAAAGCAATGAGGTTTCAAAAGTGGCCCTACTGGAAACCCAAACAGTTACGAAAAAATTCGGAGGACTAAATGCTCTACAAAATGTCGACTTGAAACTTGAAAAACAGGAAATAGTCGGGTTGATCGGACCAAATGGATCCGGAAAGACGACCCTCATAAACGTGATCGCTGGGTTCTACAAGCCGGATTCTGGAAGGATATTCTTTGAGGACCGCGAAATCACAGGTCTCTATCCTCACGACATTGCCCACAGAGGAATTGTGAGAACGTTTCAGCTCACACGGCCATTCGGGAACCTGACAGTCTTGGAGAATGTCACTATCGGAGCATTGTTGAAAACAAGAATAGTTGAAGAAGCCGAAGGTAAGGCCCTGGAAATCCTGAGGTCAGTCGACCTCTACGAGATGAGAAATTCACGGTCAAAAGACCTCACGACAGGAAACAGGAAACGACTTGAGCTTGCTCGAGCCCTCGCTGTAGAGCCAAGGGTTCTTCTCTTAGACGAAGTTCTCGCAGGCCTGACGACATCAGAAGCCCAATCGATTCTCTCACTAATTGACAAACTCAGAAGAGAACAGGGAGTTTCCTTTCTTATCGTAGAACACATCGTCAGGGCAATCATGACCATATCTGACAGAATCGCCGTCTTAGACGCTGGAGAGAAGATTGTGGAAGACACCCCAGAGTCTGTTGCCGCAAACGAGACTGTGAGAGCCATCTATCTTGGAAAGGAACACGTGTAGGTGAACTGCCCTATGCTTGAACTGAGGAATCTATCCGCAGGATACGATGATCTGATAGTTCTGAGGAATATCAATCTAAAAGTGGAGAAAGGCGAGAAAATCGCGGTGATAGGACCGAACGGGGCCGGCAAGAGTACACTACTGAAGAGCATAGTCAGATCTGTTGATGTCAAGGCAGGATACGTCACGTACCAGGGTGAGGACATAACCTCCTTATCATCCCATGACAGAGTTCGCAAAGGAATATCTCTCGTGCCTGAAGGACGGAAGCTATTCCCCAAGATGACTGTTCTGGAGAACTTGCAGGTTGCGTCATACAGCGTTGGAATGAATAGACAGGATTGCCAGAAGCATCTTGAAGAAGTGTTCTCGCTTTTTCCACGACTTAAGGAGCGTCTATCACAAAAGGCTGGAACGCTAAGCGGGGGAGAGCAACAGATGGTGGCGATCGCTAGAGGATTAATGTGTAACCCACAACTTCTGCTCTTAGACGAACCTTCTCTCGGTCTCGCGCCTAAACTCATAGACGAAGTCTACGAAGTGCTTGAGAAACTGATCGAGGCCGGATTGACACTGCTCATTGTGGAACAACAAGTATTTCGTGTGTTGAACCTTGCGGATCGGGCCTATCTCCTTGAGAGAGGAGAAATCACGAAAGAAGGTGTCGCTCAAGACCTCTTGAAGGATCCGATTGTTGGAAAGGCTTATATTGGCTGAGAACTGCAATGTCGATGGGATTGAGAAAATGTTTTTGGCAAATCAGCGAGCCATCACTAAGATCCAAGCTATCATCATCGCTGTGATCATCATCGTGGCTGGCGTCGGCGGATACTACACTTACTCAGTCATGACAAAACCTAAGGTCGAAGAGATCCGTGCCGGAGTCCTATTCCCCCTAACCGGCGTCTATGCTCCTTTTGGCGAGGACTGCAGGAAAGGCGTTATGTTGGCAGTTGACATGATCAATGAAGAGGGGGGCATACAGGGCGTCAAGATTCGCGCCATCATCGGGGACTCACAAAGCGACACGAAGGCTGCGGTCAGCGAAGCGGAACGACTCATTACAGTTGAGAAAGTCCACATTGTACTAGGTTCGTACGCAGGCCCACTATCCATGGCGATCGGGGGAGTCACTGAGCGAAACAAGATGCCGTTCTTTGAACTCATTGCGGCTCCAAACGAGTTGACTCTAGGCAAGAGCAACCAGTACACATTCAGATTTGGACCGATGGGACTCTACTACGGGTATGTTGCCGTGGATTTCCTAGCACAATATGCGATCCCTAAGCTAGGGTGGGATGCAAAGAAGGTCAAGGTAGCGATCGTTCACGAGGATGGATCATACGGCACTAGTTGTGCTACTGGAGACGAGGAGCGAGCAAAGGAGTATGGCTTGAATATCGTCATCAAAGAAGCATACTCATCTGCGAGAACCGACCTCTCAGCATTGATAACCAAAGTGAAGGCAGCCGATCCAGACGTCCTACTGGTAACATCATACGCTGTGGATGGGCAGTTATTCATTCGGCAATCATCGGAGTTGGGATTCAATCCGAAGCTGTTCATAGGGCACAGTGCAGGGTATGAGTTGCCGGTTACAGCAGGGGCCATAGGTGAGAAGATCAAAGGAGTTCTTGCGGTTGGGTTCCCGGTGACCGGAATGAACACGAAGGTGCTTTTGCCGAACGTGCTGAAGGACAGGACAACGTTTCTCGCCAGGTGGGCATCGAAATTCGGAGGAGTTCCAGCGAGCTGGGGCGCAAAAGCGTTCAGTGCGACCTACCATGCTCTGAAAGACGCATTGAACAGGGCTGTCACCAAGTACGGAGATGTGGGCGCAGAAAGCCTTCGAAAGGCCCTCCTCGAATTGGACATCCCGAAGGGGGGAACATTCGTGGGCTTTGGAGTGAAGTTCTTGGGCCCGGGCACAAGAGCACCTGGAGAGAACGAAAGAGCAACACTGCACCCAGTCTGCCAGTGGTTCAACTCAACAGAAGCAGGGCTTGTCGCCGTCTGGCCGGATGAGTTCGCACTGAAACCTCCGGTCTTGCCGAAGCCGCCGTGGTAGCTGCGATTCACCTCTTCTTTTTTTGGATTTCATGTGGGAAGTAGACCCGAGTATCGACCCGGGTTTTGTGCAAGTTCTATAAGATTTATTAGCTGTCTAGTTCGCATCAACCACCTGGGACAACCAAGGTGTATATGGTTGAATAGTCTGGACCTTAGAGGAATAGTTCCCGCTACCGTTCTTCCGATGAAGGAGGATTTCTCCGTCGACGAGGACTCTCTTACTAACTACATGAAGTGGATATCGAAGTTCGAGATTGGTGGCCTCGCGATAAATGTTGACACAGGTGAAGGCCCGCATCTCTTTCCGGAGGAACGCGTCCAAGTCCTGAAGATTGTGTCTGGTATCGTGAACGTACCAATAGTTGCTGGCTTGACTTCTCGTTTCACTGCTGAAGCCGTCCAGATGGCGCTTGATGCAAAGAAAGCTGGCGCTGATGGTTTGCTGATGTTTCCGTTACCTGCTTTCGGAGGTCAACCGCTCGATCCGAACCTGCCATATCAATACCATAAAACCGTTGCGGAGAAAACAGACATGCCGATGGTGCTTTTCCAGCTACAACCCGCACTCGGAGGCATCGAATTCACTCCTGAATGCTTGATGAAGCTCATCGAGATTGAGCAAGTGGTGGCACTCAAGGAGGCGTCATTTGACGCCAGGAAGTACTCGGACACTCTCCGGACTCTCAGACAGGCATCTAGGAAGATCAACATGCTAACTGGAAACGACAATTTCATCTTGGAATCATTCATTCTTGGCGCTGAAGGAGCCCTCATAGGGTTCGGCACATTAGCCACAGATCTGCAGGCCGAGATGTTTGAGCTGGTTCAGAAGAAGAGGTTCGATGAGGCGAGAGAGATCTCGAACAGGTTGCAGCCTCTCGTCGATGCCATCTTTGCTCCTCCAGTCAGAGATTACCGGGCGAGAACGAAGGAAGCTCTTTTGATGCAGGGCGTCATCAAGCACGCGTATGTGCGTCCACCTCTCCTCCCAGTCAGCGAATCGGAACAGTCAAGGATCAGAAACGCCCTCAAGAAGGCCGGTCAGCTGTAACTCCCGGCGTCGTATAGGCCTCTTGGTGTCGACCAATGCCCAACCTAGCCGTAGAAATAGCTGGAGTGACGTTCAAGAATCCGATAGTTGTTGGGTCTGGCACTCCGACGACTTCAGCAACGGCAATGATCAAGTGCATAGAAGCTGATGCTGGAGGTATTGTCAGCAAGACCGCAACCTATGACCCCATGCATCAAGTTCAGCCTCGCCCGAGATTCAGCCTAATACATCCCGACGATATCTTTCGAGAACGGTTCTTCTCTCTTTCTTCCATTGAGCTGATGGCAGATCTCAAGCCGGAAGAATATGCGAAGGAGATTGAGAAGACGAGGAGTGTAGCAAGACGGGACGACTGCGTGCTGATTGCCAGCATAGCTGGACGAAACTACGAAGAATGGGAGAAGCTGGCGAAACTGATGGAGACAAGTGGAGCAGACATGGTCGAGCTGAACCTTTCATGCCCGCACCTGGAGCCCGGCGAAACAGCTCTGATGGGAAGATCGGCCGGCACCAGTCCTGAACTGTCAGAGAAGATTGTCAGGGCCGTCAAGAAATCCACGAGTCTGCCGGTGATCGGCAAGCTGACTCCAGACGGAGCAAACCCAGTCGTCTTGGCGAAAGCCATGGTTCAAGGAGGAGCGGATGCTGTTGTGGCTACTGCACGCTTCCAAGGACTTGTCATAGACATCGATTCGATGCGGCCAGAGCTCTGGGGAGGCTACGGTGCCTACGGAGGCTCTTGGCTGGCTCCGATAAGCTGCAGATGGGTCGCCCGACTAATGGAAAGCAAGATCGGGGTTCCAGTCTTTGGGTCAGCAGGTGTGACTGATGCAGAGGACGTGGTCCGTTTCTTGCTTGTGGGCGCAGACGCAGTACAGATGTGCACGGCCATCATAGTCAAAGGACTTGGCCTGATTCGTCAGACCGTCACAGGTCTGGAGAAATGGATGGCAAAACATGGATTCGAAGAGATCGCGTCACTCCGCGGAGCAGCGTTCAGAAATATCGTTCCCTTCGAGAAACTGGATAGAACAACCGAATTGAGAAGCTTCGTGGACGCCTCGAAATGCATAGGATGTGGACGTTGCGCAGCTTCGTGCTTCTATGAAGCAGCTACAATGACAGACAAGAAGGCGAAGGTCAATGTCGATTCATGCGTCGGCTGCGGACTGTGCGACGCCATCTGTCCTGTGGACGCCATTTCTCTGAAGAAGACTAGCTAGGATTTGTTGGGCCAAGCTCATTTGCCTCATATGGGTATTGAAAGAGGGATCCTGCTATGCTTGAGTTGGCGAAAGCAACATGGCCTGAAGCGGAGAAGGCGTTCAAGGAGAAGAGAATGGTTATCATTCCGCTGGGCGCGGTGGAGGAACACGGATATCATCTTCCTCTCTCGACTGACACGATATTGGCTGAGTTCATAAGCCGGGTAGTCGCTGAGAAACTTGATGCCATCCTGATGCCTCCAGTGAACTATGGCTACGTGCTGTTGGCAAGAGGCTTCCCTGGCAGCGTCTCGCTGAGAGAGAATACATTGAAGGCACTCTTCGACGACATCTGTAGAGAACTTCACCGACAGGGAGTAAGACGCGTTGTAGTGATCAATCAGCATCTTCCAAATGCACCTCCTTTGAGAATTCTCTCACAGCAACTTTGGGATGAAATCGGCCTCAGGCTTCTCTGCGTTACTCTTCCAGGCATCACCGAGGTTGCGAAAGAGGTCTGCAAGTCGAAGCAATGGCATCCAGCGATAATCCACTCAGAGGAGATTGAGACGTCTCTAGTGCTGGCTGTTGAACCCAAACTCGTTCGCTTGGACAAAGCTGTCAAAGAGTACCCGGCAGTACCCAAATCCCTAGATAGTCTACCAATACCTTGGAAAGAGTTTTCCAAAAGCGGAGCGTTCGGTGACCCCACAGTTGCCACTAGCGAGAAGGGAAGAAGAATGTTAGAGCGGCTGATTGACAATATTGTGGAGATAATTGTCGCGTCTGAGAAAGAAGCACCCTGAGAAAGGATTTGCATGAACAAGGTGCGAATTGGAATAGTTGGTTCGAAATTCGCTGCGACGTCACACACTCAAGCTTACAGAAGAACCCCACACGCTCAGATCATGGCGGCGGCCTCACCTGGTTCTGGGCTACCTAGTTTTTGCAGGGAACACAACATTCCATCCTGCTATAGGGACTATCGGGAGATGCTGGAGAAGGCAGAGATTGATCTTGTGGACGTATGTGTACCAGACTTTCTGCACAAAGAAGCGACTGTCGCAGCGCGCGCCAGGCCAGCAAATCGCATCGCGAGTCTTTGATATTGCTCAGCCCACGCATCTCTTAGAGACCGCGGACTTGTGACGATCTTCACTTAATGGAATAGCACTCTCCTTCAGCGCTGACCTCTGATTCAGCCCTACACTCTCTCCACTCTTCAACGGCCTTCTCCCACTTGAAGCGCGCGTGCGCGTCGGTCAGTATCCTCTCGTGATCGTCCATTGTGACCCATTCTTAAGTAGGATAGAAGCCAACGCGCTCAACACCGTTCTTCCGATTCGATTCCTATTCTATGACTCGTGAAGTATCAGACCCATCACCAGCTCATCGTGGTACATTCCATCTTCCCCAAGGTAGGCCTCTTTCTTCACACCTTCCACCTTGAACCCGAACTTCTCGTAGAGACGAACTGCCGCCCTGTTCTCCGCGACCACTTCCAGATTCAGCCTGTGAAGCCCATCTCTTCTCGCCAGTTCCAACAACCTCGCCATCATGGCTGAACCCAGTCCGACACCGTGAAAATCCTGATGCAGATAGATCAGAATGTCTGCTGTTCCCCTCCTTCGAGGATGAGCAAACTTAGAGATTTGAGCATGACCAACTATTCGATCCCCGTCAAGCGCCACCATAGCTATCAGATTCTGCACGTTACCAAGCTATCTCTCAATCCTTTCCCGTGTGTAGGGAGGCAGCGCCCAACGCAGAGCTTCATTTGAAAGCGATGCATACATCTCGACGAGTCCATCCTTATCCTCGACCTGAAACTCTCTCAGAACAACATGTCTTCTGTCCCTAAGCGTGACTATTTCAGAAGTCATCACTGATGCTCACCCCAATTGAGCGCCGATGAGTCACTCTGCATACGCGTGTTGGTTGCTCCTTCTAACCCCACAGCTAGATGGAGCTTACGAGAAAGCGTCGTCTCTTGGAAAGGCGCGCTGAGTTGCGGATGCTGCGTACGGATATTGACAGACACCGCAAAGACATGGACTTCATTCAGTCGATATCGCTCATACACCCGGAGAGGAACATCAAGCTGAATAGGGCTGAGCTGCTGATTGTTTTGCGCAAGTCTAGCATGGATGAAAGACGCAGATTGCATGGACTTGCAGAAACGCTTCGAAGAACTCACAATGTGAAGATCGATTACCTTCAATTAAACACCAACGAGTTCATTGGACTGCTGAGCTCAAATGACGTAAACCCGATGAAGGAGATGTTGTCAGACGAAGTATGCGTATTCTCTCCCCAAGCATTTTGGACAGAAATACTTGACGCGCAGCAGAAAGGACTGCAGATACGATTTGAAGGAAAGGAAACCGATCCGAGGAGGATATCAGAGCAGGACTTAACTTACAATCTCGCACAGTTTGGCTACAGGGAATTTGGCGCAGCGGTCGCACAAGCTAAGGAAACTGCTTGCTGCTTCACTGTTGTTGAAGGACAATGCACGCCGCATGGAAGCAGTTCCGGTGATCTTGGCAAAAGGTAGCACGGATTGGAACTTGCTCATTTTTCTAGCTCGAAAGTACAAGTCTGCTGGTAAACTGCTCGGCCTAACCAAAGCTCTGCATCACATCAGGCCATCGAAAGAGACTGGAGAAGCAATCGAAAACATGCAGATGATGAACGTGAAGGAAGTCAAGGTAGACAAAAAGAGCATTGAAGACAGACTGAGGTTATACAATGTCATTAGATAACCGGCGCTTGTTGAATTCTTAGAAATAGTCGACGCCGAGTTGAATGAAAATGTAACACTTGTAGCAGCAGGCGGCACAGCAATGACTGCGCGCGCTAGATCTTCGGCGACGACAACTGAAGATTTGGGGATTGTGATTATGCACGCTTCACATAATGGCCGGCCGATTGAGAGCCTTCTGGGAAACCGATAAATCGGAAAGCTGAAGATAGAGGTACTCGAGCAAGAGCATTGATGCTGACTGTTGAGAAGATACGTAGCCTGTGCACTGAGGAATCTTTTAGACGTGGTGCTGAGTACTTCAGGGAAGGTAGGGTTCACAACATTCGACTCTCTTCTGGCAAGGTTACTTCCATGGTGGAAGGAGGTCGAAGTTATCGTGTTTCTGTGACACTACCTCGGCCGAGTGAAGCAAGCTGCACATGTCCCTATGATCTTGAAGGATACTGCAAGCACATAATAGCCACGCTTCTTGCTGTTGCGAATGACTATGAGAGAATTGCGAAAGAAGCTGATGAGGAAGATCAGAGATTCAACTCGGTACTTGAGAGTTCCGCCGAGAACCAGCTGAAAGACTTTCTTAGGAGAGAGATAGAGAATGATGATTCGCTCAGGAAGCGCTTTCTCGTCTACATGACTGGTGAGGAGGTAAGGGGAGGGAGGAGTGTTCAGGATTACAAGAAGGAAATAACTGAGCTCTATGGACATCCATTTGGAAGAGGATACGGGAGGATGATTCAGTACGGCGATGAGATCGACTTCTCTGCCTTTAGTGACTTGGCGCAGCGATACGTCGAGCGAAGGAATTTCATGGAGGCAGTGAAGGTGTATCAGGCGCTCTCTGAGGTCATAGCTGAAAGCATGGACATGGTGGATGACTCTGATGGCTATTATGGAGGTGAGTTTGACTCAGCCTTGGAGGGATTCACGTCAGTTGTTAACAGTGCTGGGCTAAAGCACGAAGAGAAAGCTCCCTTCATCGAATATCTCTTCGAGAAGTACGTTGCTGAAGATCCGGATTACTTTCAGGAATACTACGAAGCGGCTCTCGAGAGCATATGTACCTGCAAAGAGGATCTGGAGTACTGGAAGAGACTCCTTTCGCCCTATCTCCCAGGCAGTATTCCTAGCCCCAGTAGGAACTGGGAAAGACACTACGAGTCGACGCAGCTTCTGTCAATGCAGGCATACATCCTAGACAAGCTGGATGATCAGAACAGCAGGGAAGAACTTTGCGACCTGCTTGCGAAACACTACCTGAACGATGAGGAGTTCTGCAATCTGTATGTGATGAGGCTTCAAAAGGATGGGAAGATGGAAGAGGCTGCGAGGGTGGCAGAAGAAGGGGTAAAGCGCTTTCCGCCACACCTTGCATCGAAACTGCGACACTTTCTAGAACCGTTCTACGAGAAGAGAAACACAGAGAAACACAGGGAGATCTTGAGGAAAATCTTCTTTGAGGAAAGAAACTGGCAGTACTATAGGAAACTGAAAGAAATCTCTGGATCTGATTGGAGCAAAACCCTGAAGGAGATAATTGAGCACTTTTCCTCAACAAGAGACTGCGAAATTGATAATGAGGGCAAAAGCATACTTGTGGAAGTATTCCTAAGGGAGAAGATGTATGATGATGCGCTCAAGGAGGTTCTGAGAAGCGAAAGTCTTGAGATGTTAGGGCAGTATCACAAGCAACTCTCCGCCAGATATCCTTCTGAGTATTTCGAGGCATATAAGCAGCTGATCGTGCCGCTTGTCGATAGCAGGATGGGAAGGGATCACTACAGGGATGTCGTGAGACAGCTGAAGCGGATGAAGGAAATACGCGGGTTTGAGTCTGAATTCAACCAGCTTAAGAGATTCATCAAGGAAAAACATGCAAGGAAGCCGGCATTTCAGGACGAATTGAAGAAGCTCTAGCTACAATCTTGAGCAGATAGTTCCCGGGCAATTGAGACTCGCACGAAGACCCGTCAGGAATAGTGACATACTCAAGAAGCCGGACGGTGAGAGAGAAAACCAGAACACCAGCTAGCGGCACCAGCTTATCTGGAAGTATTCGCATCAACGTCCCCAACTGTGATTTCCCGTTGTTCGTTCACCAGGCGTTCCGTTGTTTCGTCTTTCTCTTCTTCAGGTGGTTGTTTCGGGAGCGCGCGCCGCGCGCAGCGCGTCCACTCAGGTTCTCCATGTCGCGTAGGTCCACGGCCACGAAGCCTTTTTCCCGAATCTTCCCTTTGTTTTCAATCTTCTTGGCAATTATCCCGAAGGCGTGTTCACGCGCGCCATGTATTTGCTGGGCTTTCGCTGTCAACTTAGACAGTAGTGCCTCTGCCTCTCCGTGGCTCAGCTCGGCCCACTTCGCCTCCACGGCAAGCGCTTTCCCGTCTCTTCCCTCAAGGCCGAGCACATCGATTTCCACGTCTCTCCACCACCACCTGCCAATCCTTTCTAATCGAATCGGGAGCAGATTCCTCCTAGCCATCTCGACCAGCACTTCCGTGGAGACTTCTTCAAAGATTGACCCCAAGTGAGTGTTGAAGTCGGCTCTGATTGCCTCCCACACATACTTCTCCAAACCTAGGCCAAGTTGCCTTGCGTTCGGCCTGACAAACCTGAACCAGAAAATGAAGAACGGATCCCTCATCCTGTACAGACCTCTCCTCGAATCTGGCTTGGTTACAGGAGTCACCCGCTCAATCAAATCAAGAATCTCCAAGGTCTTCAGGTAAGTAGTAACGTTCTCTCGACTCAGACCGGTTGAATCGGCGATCTCGCTCACAGTCCTCCTACCCGAGGCTATGGCTGAGAGTATGTCCATGTAGCGTTGAGGAGCCCTAATCTCCTCCATCAGCAGCATCTCAGGCTCATCGTGAAGTGGCGAGCGTCTGCTCAGAATCTTCTCGACAATGTTCCTTTCCCCATTCAGATTCTCATCCACATGTTCAAGATATGCTGGGGTGCCTCCAAAACCGCCGTAGATCTTCACAAGCTCCTCAGCGGAATAGGACTTGAACCACTCGAACAGATCCAGATACTTCAACGGTTCAACCTTGAGAGTGGCCGTTCTCCTCCCATAAAGCGGCGCATCCCCGGTCAGGGCTACCCTCCGAACTGCGCCCACCGAAGATCCGCAGAGGATCAGAAAGCACCGAGCCTTGGACAGCCGCTCATCCCAACACTTCTGCAGCAACGACACAGCTCCACCAATGTTCGTCAACCTCTGAAACTCGTCAACCGCCACCACGATGCCATTGCCACACCTTCCCACGAGATACTCTAGGAAAGAATCAAAGCCAAGAAACCGGAACCCTTCGAAGAACTCGCCTTGCACTGCACGTGAGAACTCAGCCAGAATGGTCTTTTCCTCAGCATTGGGAACATAGAAATAGATGCTGCGCTTCTCCTTCATGAATTCCTGAACAAGTCTGGTCTTCCCCACTCTCCTCCTACCATAGAGGAGTACGAGAGCCGCCCTCTTCCTGCTGAAGAGGTTGTTGAGGGCCTGTAGCTCGTCTTTCCTGTCCACCAACTGTAGAGCCATGATTGTTACAATCTAGATTGTAACAATTAAGCTTAGCTAAGAACTCACCGAACACCGAAACGGGGCTGTATCTGGCGGCGGCCCGCAAATCACGCCATGGTTTCATGTGTAGATCTACTGGTAAAGTGGTGCGCGAATCCCACTGCTCCACCCACCTTCCGCACCAACGGACGAACCCTCGAAATGCGTTAAGCGAAATCCGTCGTTTTGTGTTTTCCATGAGTAAGCAAGGCTACAAGGAAAGCACGATAAGACCAGCAGTAAGCACGCTGAAGGCGATTGCCAAACGAATCGACTTGTTCGACACCGAAGCCGTCAAAGCTTAGTTGGTGAAAGCACGCTAGAGCATCACGACAAGACACCGTGCTACAACACACCTTTTGAGATTCTTGCGCTCAGTCTTTCGTAGGTTTCCTGCCCCTCTTTCAAAACATGTGCTTCATCCATTGTTCTCACTTTCCTTTCTCTCATCAGCACTTTGCCGGCGCAAGCGCAGCGCGCGCAAAACTGATGTTGTTAACATACTTATCAAACGTTAACTATTTATGTTCCTAGCCATAGTATTCTACTATGCCAGTGGTCACCAATACCTCACCAGTAGTCGTCCTGGAAAGAATCAGGCGCCTGCAGCTGCTGAAGGAGCTGTATGGGACTGTGCTCATGTCTCCCTCGGTCAAGGCGGAATGCATTGATAGAGGAAGAGAGGTTGGAGCCAGCGACATGTTAGAGATAGAGAGAGGCATCAAACAAGGCTGGATTCAGCTTGCCAGCCTAGGTAGGGAAGAGATGCGTGAAGCGAGGGGTCTGGAGGATGGGGCCAGGATAGGACGGGGCGAGGCTGAGGCGCTGGTGTTGGCCAAGAGCAGAAACGCCTTGGTTGTGTTGGATGACAAGGAGGCGAGAGCCATAGCGAAGAGTTGGGAACTGAAGTGCATGGGTACGCTCATGGTGTTGTATGAGGGCTTTGTGAAGAATCTGACTAGCCATGACGAGTTGGTTGAGGATCTTGCGAAGCTTACTAGGATCATGTGGGTCTCAACCGATGTCATAACTGACATCATTAGAAGAGCGAGGGAGGTGAGGAAATGAAGAAAGAGGAATTGGTTGCAGCGAGGCTGCCTAGAGGCTTGGTCTCGGATTTGAAGACAATAGAGAGCGTGGAGCAGTCTGATCGTTCGACTGTCTTACGGAAATTGCTTTACAGAGCGGTTACGGACTGGAAGAAAGAGCACGCGGCTAGGATGTACGCTGAAGGCAGCGTAACCTTGGAGAGGGCCGCCATGGATTCCGGCGTATCCGTAAGAGAAATGATGGACTACCTGAAAACAAGAAAGACAACCGCGCAATATGATCTGGAAGACTTGGAGGAGGATATGAAGAACTTCTACAAGCGAATAGGACGATGAAAAATAGGTCTAAATGAACCTGATTTGGAATCCTGTTTGAAGTTCTATCAGGCAGAAAAGGATCCGGACGAAGTTTGTGGCGGGCCCGCGAGGACTCGATGGTTTTCAGGGATAGAATTGGTTCAATGTTTCAAGAACTTGCTTTGATGATGATTTGAACTGAGATTCTATCCGCAAGATCTTGAGTTCTAGTCATGTCTACTATCGTCAGTCGCGCTGGCGGCAGGGAACGGGGTCGGTATAAGAGACTATAAGCAACTCATAGATGCCGACATGGAGGGGATCTTGAGTGGCTACAACGATCTTAGTGGAGAAGAAGACAAGGAACGTGTACGATTGTTTGGAAAGAAAGGGGAGACCTACGATCAGATACTGAGGCGGCTGATGTCCATAGCCGAATACGAAGGGTTCATGGAGAAGCAATATGAGCGCCTCAAGGACAGAGAGGCATTCATTCCCTTGGACGAAATCTAATGCCTTATCATGTGAAGGTTCACCGCACAGTTGCCAAGACTCTCTCATGGATGAGTCCGAAGGAGAGATCAAGACTCGTTCGAGGACCACGCGTTCTCGAAGCTGATCCCTTCAAGCCAAGAGCAGGCGCCGACATAGTCAGGTTGAAGGGAACAAGAGGAAGGGAAGATCTGTTACGGCTGAGAATCGGCGACTATCGAGCAGTGTACTCAGTTGAGGGAAGTACAGTCTACGTCACAGATCTCTTCCATCGAGGAAGAGGTTATACTCAGTTGCCTCGAGGATCCACAAAGACTTCGCGCCACGAACGGTTTGGCAAGGAGAGATCTGACCTGCACTGTCCATCCTCTCACGACGAATGGATGACAACACCGCTCTCACCTCGAATATCTACGCAACCGTTCATCCGAACTCCTGCAGAGTGACTGACAGGCCCTGATGCTAATTTTCGCCACCCAAGAAAATCCCACTTATGCGAGCGCTATCCTCAACTTTAAGGGCAAAAGGCACACATATACCGATGAGGGATGTCCACGTGGTTTTTCAAATCGACATCAACTGCGACATGGGTGAAAGCTTTGGCGCATATCTGATTGGATGTGACCACGAAGTCATCAAACACATATCGTCTGCTAATGTCGCTTGCGGCTTTCACGCTGGGGAGCCGCTTGTGATGCGCCAGACGATACGATTGGCGAAGAGTAACAATGTCGCAGTAGGAGCTCATCCTGGTTTTCCAGACTTGTTGGGGTTCGGTCGGAGAAACATGACTCTGACGCGGGAAGAGGCTCGAAACTATGTGACGTATCAGGTTGGTGCTCTTCGGGCCCTTTGTGACTCTGAGGGGATACAGCTTCAACATGTAAAGCCCCATGGGGCATTATACAATATGGCAGTAGAAGATCCGGATCTCGCCGGGGCGATCGTCGAATCTGTGAAGGACTTTCGTCAAGAACTGATCCTAGTGGTACTGGCCAACTCGAAGATGCAAAAGGTCGCTGAAGAAGCTGGCCTGAAGGTGGCGAGAGAAGCTTTCGCTGATAGGGCGTACAACCCTAATGGTACATTAGTATCAAGAAGAGTTCCAGGAGCCGTACTCAGCGATGTGAATCAGATTGGTGACAGAGTCATTAAGATGGTCAAGGAGTCGAAGGCTTTCTCAGTAGATGGAAAAACGGTCGAGCTAGGCAGAGTAGAGAGCATTTGTGTTCACGGCGACAATCCAGAAGCCGTTAAGATAGCATCAACTATCAGCACAGCGTTGATGAAGGAGGGGGTCCAAGTAAGGCCGATGGCGGAATTCCTGTAGCAGTTCAGGAGTTCTCAAGATGTATGCTGAACCTCGCTTCTTGCTCGCAGGTGACTCCGCGCTGGTCGTGGAGTTTGGTGACAAGGTCTCGCCGGACATTAATGTGAAAGTGAGAAAGCTATTTCTCTACTTGGAGAAGTTTTCGCCTAAGGGCATTAAGGAGGCTGTTCCAACATACCGCTCTTTGATGATTCACTACAACCCCCTTGAATTGCCTCTCGAAACGCTTCGAAGCGAACTCGAGAAGGCAATTGTTGAATCAGCAAATATGCCGCTTCTCGGATCACGAAGAATCACCGTACCTGTCAAGTACGGGGGAGAGTATGGGCCAGATCTCGAAGATGTAGCTGCGTACAACAAGATCACTCCGGAAGACGTTATCCGCATCCACTCAAGCATAGACTATCTAGTCTATATGATCGGATTCACTCCGGGATTCCCCTATTTGGGAGAGCCGCCGAGATCCGTCGCGTGTCCAAGGTTAACTACCCCAAGAGTCAAAGTGCCAGCTGGCTCTGTTGGAATCGCTGGAACTTTAACAGGAATATACCCTCGTGAAAGCCCTGGAGGATGGCGGTTGATAGGACGTACGCCCTTGGAGCTCTTCGACGAAGGATCTGATCCTCCCTCCCTACTGCAAGCTGGAGACTATATCCGGTTCCTCAGCATCACGGAGACAGACTATGAGCGCATTCTCAAGGAGACTCGCGGGAGGCTGCAGCCGGAGATCCAACATCTTGAGAAACAATAGTTCATCCTCTGTTGACATGTTTGAAGTTGTTGCGCCTAGGATACTAACAACCGTACAGGACCTCGGCCGATTTGGATATCAACGCTACGGGGTCCCGGTAGCCGGGGCCATGGATAGCTTTGCTGCGAAGGTTGCCAACATCCTTGCTGGAAACGCTGAAAATTCAGCTTGTTTGGAAATGACGATCATGGGACCAACCTTAAAGGTCATCAACCAGTGTAACATCGCGATTACGGGTGCCGATCTTTCGCCAACCTTGAACGGTGAGAGGATCGATACGTGGGCCACGCGGCCCGTGAAAAAGGGCGACGTGATTTCCTTCTCCGGTGCACAAGGTGGATGCAGGGGATACTTGGCAGTCTCGGGTGGAATCGAGGTTCCCTCTGTGCTGGCAAGTAGATCAACCTATGTCCGAGGAGGTTTCGGGGGATACGGAGGAAGAGCTGTGAGGAAAGGTGATGTGCTTCGCGGAAAGTTCTCGGAACCAAGGACGCGGATAAGATACGTTCCGCGAGAGTATATTCCAAATTACACATCGCCTGCAACCATAAGAGTGGTTCTCGGGCCACAAGACGATTTTTTTACGGAGAACGGCATCAAAACCTTTCTCAACTCAACGTACGAAGTTACTCCTGACTCTGATAGAATGGGCTACCGCCTGAGCGGTCGGGCGATAGAGCACTCTAAAGAACCGGAAATAGTGTCAGATGGAGTTGCCGTAGGAGCGATTCAAGTGCCAGGAGATAGAATGCCCATAGTTCTAATGAAAGATGCAGGGACAACAGGCGGTTACCCCAAGATCGCACATGTCATTTCTCCGGATCTTGACCAAGTGGCCCAGCTAACGCCCGGGGATAGTCTCAGATTCAAGCGGATCGAAATACGTGAAGCACATGAGATAGTATATCAAGTTATGAAGCGGCTAGATCGCTTGAAGGAAGATATCAGAGAAGCGGACTTGGCACCTTAAATGTCCAGGTGTCAGGTAACTTGTTCTTATCAGAATTGGAAAGGTGAATCTCACTCTGGACAGTGGCGCTGAACGAGACGCACTGCACTTGGGGGAAATTCTTCTTCGGTTTGAAAGCATTAGTTCAACTAACGATATTGCAAAGAGACTTGCTAGAAAAGGCCTACCAGAGGGAACGGTAGTCCTCGCAAAGATGCAGTACCTAGGGAGAGGAAGAGCCGATAAGAGCTGGTTCTCTCCACTCGGAGGGCTATGGTTTTCAGTTATTCTAAGACCAAGAGTGCCGCCCTCGAGCATATCACTTATCCCCATTGCTGCCGGAGTTTCGACCGCTAGAACAATTCGCCGCCTTTTCCAACTCGATGTCGTCTTGAAATGGCCCAACGATGTGATGGCTGGTGCAAGAAAAGTCGCGGGCATATTGACAGAATCATCCGCAGCTGTAGATGGCTGCTACGTAATCATAGGCTTTGGTATTAATGCCAATAACTCGTGCGCATCCATGCCGCCTCAATTAAGAGACGAGACGATTTCCCTCTCTGACATGCTAAGCTCTGAGATCAACGTCGATCGATTGATGCAGGAGCACCTGAAGGAGTTTGCCGAAGTCTACGGCATGATACTGACTAACGATTCGGCAGATTTGGTCACGGAGTGGAAGCGCCTCACAGATATGCTGAGGCAACCAATCCTCGTCTATGAAGACGAAGCGTCCTTTGAGGCCATAGCTGTCGACTTGGACTCTGATGGCGCGCTACTCGTTCAAACCGAAGATGGTACGTTGCGAAGACTTCTCTCGGCCAACATTTCAATTCGAAGAGTCAAATAGCTTAAGCTGAAGATTCATAACTCAGAGTCAACGAGTTGATGGCAGAACACATGAACGATTTGCGAACGCGTGTATTGCTGCTGAGAAGGCATATATTGGTAACGTGCCTCACGAGACTAGGCGCGAGGATAGTGGGTCCTCTTGAGGCATTGGCGACTAATCGGGAGAGCAGGCATCCTAGGAAGCACGGAAGTATCCCTCTGTAGACTTCGCTTCGGAGGATCTATTTTTGGCAAGAGTTAGGATAACTGACACAACCTTTAGAGACGCCCATCAATCGCTTGCCGCTACTAGAATGCGGACTGAACACATGCTACCGATTGCAGAGAGGATGGATTCAGTAGGTTTCTTCTCAATGGAAGTCTGGGGAGGTGCAACATTTGACGTATGTATCAGATATTTGAGGGAGGATCCTTGGGGGAGAGTTCGGCAACTCAAGAAGAAGATACGGAAGACTCCTCTACAGATGTTGCTTAGAGGCCAGAACCTTGTTGGTTATCGGAACTATGCTGACGATGTTGTCATCAAGTTTGTTGAAACAGCTGCACACGTTGGAATCGACATTTTCAGAATCTTTGACGCCCTGAATGATACACGAAACATGGAAACCGCGATCAGAACTGTGAAGAAAGTTGGAAAACATGCGCAAGGAACCATATGTTACACCATAAGCCCAGTTCACACGGTACAGAGTTATGTTCGAGCAGCGAAAGAGTTGAAGCGCCTAGGCTGCGATTCCATCTGCCTCAAAGATATGTCTGGCATACTTGCGCCAGCAGATGCTCACAGGATAGTAAGCGCACTAAAGAAGCAGGTTCATCTTCCTGTCGACGTCCATTGCCACTGCACAAGTGGGATGGCTCCGCTCACATACTTGAGCGCCTGTGAGGCAGGGGCCAACATCTTGGACACAGCCTTCTCACCCTTTGCCGGGGGGACGTCGCAGCCACCTGTTGAGAGCATCGTGGGTGCTCTGAAAGGAACTAGATTCGATACAGGATTGAATCTGGAGCAGCTTGTTCACGTCTCAGATTACTTCAGAGAGCTTAGAGAACGTTTTGGCGGCGAACTGAAGATAGATCCAAGATCCGAGGCATTGGATGCGAGCGTTTTGATCCATCAGATTCCCGGAGGAATGATATCGAATCTCATGTCGCAACTCAAGGAACAAAACGCCATGGACAGGCTCGACGAGGTGCTTAAGGAGACCCCTCGAGTTCGGAAGGATCTCGGCTATCCACCTCTCGTAACACCGACCAGCCAGATCGTTGGTACGCAGGCCGTGATGAACGTTCTGTCAGGTGAACGATACGTGACGGTTCTGAAAGAGGTCAAGAATTATGTGAAGGGGCTCTATGGCCGAAATCTCGGACGAATAGACCCCACCCTTGGAAAAAAGATTCTTGGAAACGAGAAAATCATAGGATGCAGGCCAGCAGATCTAATTCCGCCTGAGCTTGAGAAGATTCGGCAAGAGGCAGGAACACTAGTCAAAAGTGATGAGGACCTGCTAACATACGCACTTTTTCCTCAAATCGCCGCTGACTTTCTAAAGGAGAGAAACCAAGCAGGAAGAATGGTCAGCCTTGATACCATTGCAGCTGTGGCGGTCGCCTTGGCCAGAGAGCATTCTGAAAAGACAGCGGACCGTTTACTGACTGTTGAAACTGAAGGCACCTCCCGCCTTCCTCGGAAATATGCACGAATATGAGACCTCGACAGATCCAGATCACTTCGGCCAGGGTTCAATGTTGAAGGAATATGAAATACAGGTCAATGGAAAGACCCATAAAATCCTGATCAAGAAGCAGGAAGCAAACCGCTTCGTGATCTCAAAGGATGGGCGAGATCTTCATGTGAGCTTCGACAATCCTCCTTCCTTCGGAAAGACCTTCGCAATGGAAGTAGAATCAACGAAGCACGAGGTGTCGCTAAGTGTACCGCGGTTTGATGGGGAAGTAGATGTAATCGTCGCAGGCCAGCAGTTCAAGACATCGTTCACGAGTAAGCGCGAACTAAAACCAGTATCACGTACCATCGTTGAGGAACCAAAGATAGAAGAAACACGAGAAGCGGGAGTGGTCTACGCTCCCATGTCAGGCAGCATCAAGTCAATTACAGTCCAGATCGCACAAACTGTCCATGCTGGCGAGGCACTACTGATACTAGAGGCGATGAAAATGGAAAACGAGATCACAGCTCCCCGAGATGGAACAGTAAAGCAGATTCATGTATCGGAAGGTGCTAAGGTCAGCAAGAACGAGGCACTTGTCACTTTGGCCTAAGGCATCAGAGTCTTGCCACATCGCGCCTTCTTTGCGCCGTTCGTCCATGTGAGACGTGCATTGGACCTATGATGGTTTGCGTAGTAAGCGCAACGCTCATGGGCACATTGACGATCTGATCGAGCTGTACATACGTCCACAGATCCATAATTCCCTAGACTTGTGTCCTATCTACGAAGATACTGCGGAAAGGGTTTACCCAACAGACGCATGACAGCAAGTTTGTCTTCTACCCTCCTATTCTAACCCTCTCTTCCCAAGAGACTAATCTGTCCTTCATACCAGCAAACCTCCATAGTCAGAAGAAACTCCACGCCAACGAATCGTTATCATCGAACATCAACACTTGCGACTCGCTAAAACGCTACATCTAAACTAGTAGACCTAAATTCGTTAACAATTCTGACCGTGTTTTCTGCGTCATTCCAGCTCTCGTCGTTAATGAACTTAGGGCAGGTAGTATAGACGATTGATCCCATGTGGGAACCAGTCCAGCAGGTCCTTCCGCTCGAGATTCAGAGCTCCTGTCTCGAAAATGGAAAATCATATCTACATATACTAATCACAGCTGATGGTCTAGAGCACCACTGTCTTGTTCTCCAGTGGAGGCTGGGCTCCAAGGTGGGGAGCCATACAAATACCAAGAAGAAATGGGAGGTGATGCGTGTGCCGAAGTTTATGGCTTTACATACTCTGCCGAAACCAGGAGAAGTCGAAGCAACAGTCCCTATAGCCAAGAAGGTCAAAGCC
>Ga0209725_1000225_pt1 | contig 34847 bp, 28 predicted proteins | sample I18A1metaG_FD_184145 | JGI IMG/M metagenome (GOLD analysis project Ga0209725, IMG submission 184145) | Lake sediment bacterial and archeal communities from Gulf of Boni, Indonesia to study Microbial Dark Matter (Phase II) - ​I18A1 metaG... | ecosystem: Environmental > Aquatic > Freshwater > Lake...
CTATGAGCCCTTCGTAGAGCTTCACGTGGTACTCTGGGCCCCGCCCTCTAGGACGATGCTATCGAAGATGAACGTGGCTTCGCACTTCTCCTTTGTGCCGGCAGCCTAAAGGCCACACGTTTGGCTTAGCCTTCTTGACAGCGTTAGCTACCTTCAGAAGCTCATCAAAGCTTGTCGGGGGCTGGAGCTTCAGTTCATCAAGGAGCTTCTTGTCATAGTAGAGGATGTTCTGGATGTGCATGTTGAGCGGCACAACCCAGCGGTGGCCGTTCATTGTTACAGCGTCAGCCAATGGCTTCGGGATGACCTTGTCGTAGTTCAACTCCTTCCATGGGTCGTCAATTGGTACGAGATACCCCCATTGGAAAAATCTCCAGCTTCCTCTGTTCGGCCGGCAGTCCAGGAGTGGTGACTACGGTGACTACTTCAGTCCTCGTGACGACCTCCAAGGTGATGCAGCATACGCGTCCTGCTTTCACCTAGCGCAGGGCTCCTACTCCGAGTCCAAGAATGGGTCTGCTGCATGTTTTTCCAGCACACGAGCGCTGATGCTTGATTCGCTCGGAATTGGCGGATATTCCATGTATTCGGAGCCCCGGCTGCACGTAGATTTTTCGTCTTTGCAATCGCCTCGCTAGCAACAATACGGCATGGTGGACCTTATTCGCGGTCGGCGATTGCTTCTCGTCCCGAACTATTCGCTCTTCTTCAGATCCTTTGGCTGTTGTCCAGATGCGTAAGCTGCGATTGGAGATTGCCCGATTGCGATGGAGTCGTTGCGTGGTGCCGGGAACGGATGCCTGGATATGAGCGAGAACCTCAGATCTCGAAGGCCATGGCCCGTGTATGACCGTATGCTTCATTTGGAGCGATTTGCTGTGGTCGCAGTTGTGAGCCACGGAGTAGGTTTGTCGGACCCCTTTAGGCCAGATCTGGTCTTGTAACTAATTGAAAGGATCGAGATTACACTCAGTCCTCAGATTGTCAAAGGCAGATGTCTCGCTAGGGTCTAGCGGAGACCGCTTGAAATCTACTCGTTTGACGATTCCAGACGCGGGCTTGTAGCCAGAATTGGTTCGACTGTATGGATGACAGGCACGGGTTAGCAACAGCCAATATGTACGGCTCCAACGAACATGCAGCAATTGGTGAGGAGCCAAAGGGTATGGTGTTGGGCGAGGTCAAGGAAAAACTGTTCGACTTTCTCGGGCCGACCACAAGGGAAGAAATGAAGCTGATCTCAGCTCCGGGCCGTGCAGACTTCCTCAACACTCATCAGGACTACAAGGGACTGCCCGTTGTGCCTGTTGCGGTGCGACTCAGATGCTACTGCGCAGGCTCATTCAATCACACGGACGTGGTGAAGTTTGCCTCACTCAACTTGAAGGAACAATCAGAAGACTTTCGCGACGAGTTCAGCCTGGACAGTATCGAGCTTAAGGGCGGCGGATGGTTCGGAGACTACGTAAGAGCCATCTTCGTATCCTTCTCCGATGCTATTCATAGGGTTGAGGGGATGGACGTGGCGTTGTGGAGTGAGGTGCCAATCGGGTCCGGTCTCTCAAGCAGCGCGTCGCTGGAGGTGTCAATAGTCAAGCTCATCTCAAGCTGTCTGGGACATGAACTGAACAAGGCAGAGATGGCCGAGATAGCGTACAGAGCCGAGCACGACATCATGGGAATTCCATGCGGCAGACTTGACCAATACGCATCGGCGTGCGGCGGCGTAATAAAGCTGGAGACAAAGCCGCCTTTCAACGTCGAACAACTCACGGGACGCGGCCTAATCTTCGTCATCGCGTACTCCGGCGAGCAACGTCGAATCACATCTATCCATCCGATTCGTCAGGAAGAAATCAACAAAGCTTTGAGGCTACTGATGGACGAAGTTAGGGTTCCTGAACAATTGGCCCGAAAACTCGGCTACAGCTGCTATGGTCCACACTGGGAAAACGTCGCAGAAGAGGAAATCAAGCCCTATCTAGCTTCCCTGCCCAAGAGGCTTGCCGACCGCATCCTGTTCACGGTCAAAATGCAGGCATCCACAGCGTATGCTTTAGAACTGCTCAGAGAAGCGGAGCCGCGAATGGGGCCGCCTCTGCCTACCGTAGATTTTGCTGAGGTATCGTCAACAGACCGCCTAGCGGCTTTAGGTAGCGTCATGAATTATCAGCATGAACTCCTCCGAGACCTTTACGAAATAAGCACTCCTAGACTTGAGGAACTCAGGAACACGCTTCTACAGTCCGGAGCCCTAGGAGCAAAGATATCGGGGGCTGGTCTGGGGGGTTCCCTCATGGCCCTCGTCAGAGATTTTGGTATGGGTGAAAGAACCAAGAAATCATGTATCGCGTCAGGCTTTCCCAACGTATGGATATCCACCCCCGATGAAGGGGCGAGAGTGGAAGAGGCCTAGACACCGGGGGCAAGGTTCTTTTGCCTAGAGCCTTTGACGAGAATGGCTGATCATTGAGACCAACGACGATACTTGTCACAGGTGGCGCTGGCTTCATAGGCAGTCACCTCGCCGACAAACTCTTACAGCTCGGACACACTGTCACGGTAATCGATAATCTGAGTCAGGGAACTCTGGAAAACCTCTCAACGTGTATGCAGCACCCGGCTTTCCGTTTCATGAAAGGCGACATCACAAATGAAGTCGATGTCTGTGAGGCCTCCAGAGGATGCGACGCCGTCTTTCATCTTGCCGCGAATCCCGAAGTGAGGATCGGCGACGCAAGGATACACTTTGAGCAGAATGTAAGGTCCACCTTCTGTATCCTGGAGGCTGTCGTCAAGAATGACGTAAAGCATTTCGTGTTCACCTCGTCATCGACTGTCTATGGCGACGCAACTACGCTACCTACCCCTGAGGATTACTCACCTCTTGCACCCATCTCCACGTATGGAGCCAGCAAACTCGCCTCCGAATCCCTCGTAGCCGGGTACTGCCACACCTACAAGATCAAGGGCCTGGTATTCAGGCTGGCTAACATCGTGGGGTCTCGCGCGAGACACGGAGTCATTGCCGATTTCATTAGGAAGCTGAAGGCTGACCCTACCCGACTCGAAGTTCTGGGTGATGGAACGCAGACCAAGTCATACCTTCTGGTGGATGACTCCATCGAGGCGATGCTTCAGCCGCTCCAGAGAGACGAAGAGCTCTTCCAGGTCTATAATGTGGGTTCAGAAGATGCTGTTGACGTAGGGAGAACCGTGGCCGGCATCGTGAGAGAGGAGATGAAGCTGGAAGAGGTTGAGATAGTGTTTAGCGGTGGGCCTGAGGCTGGGAGGGGCTGGTTTGGCGATGTCAAGAAGATGTGGCTCGACATCTCGAAGCTGGCGAGGCTAGGCTGGAGGCCCCGCCACAACAGCAGCGAGTCAATAAGGAAAGCCGTTAGGATGTTGGTCAACGAGGTCTAGAGGCTTGAGCCGCGAGCTAAGGTGGAACCCCCTGCTGAGCGAATGGATAATTGTCTCGGGCGGCCGGGAGGAGAGGCCATGGCGTGAGCCGTACTGCCCCTTCTGCCCCGGCGGCCCCGAGACTCAGGGCGACTGGAGAGTTCTATGTATGCCTAACAGGTTTCCCGCCTTGTCTCCGGACGCCCCACAAGTATCAGAGATCTCACCCTACCGCAAGTCAAGAGCTCTCGGCCTATGTGAGGTCATAGTAGAGACACGCGAGCACGAGGGCGACTTTCACAACATGCCGCTCAGCCAGGTGTCCGATTTCATCCATCTGTTGGCCGATAGGACCAAGGAACTCAGCTCATTACATTACGTCAAACAGGTCATGCCCTTCAAGAACAAGGGGGCCCTAATCGGTGTGTCTCTGACACATCCGCACAGCCAGCTGTACGCCCTACCCTTCGTACCGCCTCGGATAAGGCGTGAAATAGCTTCAGCCAGACGGTTCACAAGCAGGCATCATGGTAACCTTTTCGACGCAATACTTGAGGCGGAGATTGAGGGTCAATCTCGGCTCATCTATTCAAACGAGCGTTTCACAATCGTGCTGCCTTTCTTTGGCATGTGGCCCTTCGAGACGCATGTCTACACTCCCATGCGTTTGAGCTCTTTGGTTGACTTGGATGAACGGAGCCGGCTGATGCTGGCTGACGTGATCAGAGCCATGACAGCAACCTACGAGGAGCAATTTGGTAAAGACTGCGCATACATCATGGTTTTCCACCAAGCACCCTCGAAAGGAGACTACCAAGACTACAGGCTCCACCTAGAATTCTACACACCCCACATCTCTCGTGAGAGGATCAAGTACGCCGCTGGCATCGAGTGGGGAGCCGGAGCCTTCACGTACGACGGTGTCCCTGAGGAGCGAGCTTCGATGCTCAGGGAATCGGCTGGCAAGGCGCTGAAGAACATAGAATGCATCGGGAAGGTTACAAAGCAGTAATGCGCGGACTCCTCATGGCGCCTCAGGCTTTGAAGGCGCCCGCGAGTTGCCCCCTGAGAAAGTACCTTCCCAGAGCCAGGAAGAGCACGAGTGGAATGATCGTGCTGATTAGAGCAGCTGCCATCCAAAGGTTGTACAAGGCAACATAGCTCCCCTTTATCTCGGCAAGCTTGACTGTCAACGGAGTCGTGTAGCACGTCGACAGCGTCAACGCGATGAGGAACTCATTCCAAACCCGCGAATCGTTGATGTGATCTTACCTATCATGACACTCGTTTCAAGATGTGGCCTAGCAAATGGTGAACCTGTGCCAATGTCTCGTTGACCACCTTGTGCTTGCAGTCTTCGCAATAGTAGACCAACTACTTCACCCGCCTACATCATGCTTGGTTGGTTTCTTAGGAAGGTTCCAATGCGGGCAATCGCATGGCACAAGGTTCGCGAATGGCATCTCGTGATGATAATGAATGGATGCCAAATCCCTGATCAACCCAAGACTATGACGAGAATTGACAAGAACGTGCCGTGACCTCGCATGCTCAAGTTCGGTAACGGACGAGGTGGAGAAGTAGCCATAGCCACCGTGCTTCGCGATGATGGCAGAGCCTCGACCCAGAGGGGAAACAATGGTTCCCGGAGCGCCCAGACCTTCTAGTCCCGCACAGATGTCTTAAGGCTGTCAAGTTCTCCCACCCCTCGCAAACTACGTAGTGTCCGAGTGGCGGTAGAGAATCGCGAGAGAAACCCAGCCCTGGTACAGGCAGAAGGGAATAGTAGAGTAGAACACCAATAGGCGGGCCCTCTCGTTTCAAAGGCTCCGTGCCTCCCCATGTTCTCGTAGCGAACTTCTCGAGAGAGCAGGGGAGCAGATGTGACCCGCTTCAGAAACAATACCGGTCCGAAAGAGCTGAGTTGTGTTAATTACTTGCTCAGAAGTTGTTATCTAGATAAGCGATCGGAAAGAAGCCGTGAGTGGAAATGAAGCCGAGAGCGGCGGCAATAGCTGTGGTGTTGATTGCCGTCGCACTTGTCCTTGATTCTCCGGCCCTCGCTACCGCGCAGGCACCACCTTCCCTTCTGACTGACCAGGCATTGTACACCTTGCGAGACAAGCAAGTCGAACTTCGAGGTATTGGATACAAACCGTCGACGCAGTATCTGATCTGGCTTCAGACCCCGATTGAGAGTTCTACCCACAGCACCGGGCTTGCTCTCAACACAACCGACAAGGGTGAGATTCCCGCAGCCATCTCGCTGCCTATCGAGCCCAATTCTCCGCTCGGAACGTACTTGGTGAGCATTTCCAACTCCACAGAATCAGATACTGCTATCGCTCGAGCACACTATGGAATCTGGAGTACCGACAAGTACGTCTACCAACGCACAGAGGTTGTTCATGCGAGGGGCGGCGGCATCTTGCCCAAAGCGGCTCTTAAAGTGACTATCCGCGACCCTGCAGGCACGGAGGCGTTCAAAGCGACCGTAGCCGCAAATGAGACCGGGACCTTTCTCACGACTTGGAAGATACCTCCGAACGCGCTCACAGAGGAGTATACGGTTTTCGTAGACGGCACAGGCACATACGATTCCCCCGTTGCAGAGTTCGTGTCGAAATCAAAGTTCTCCGTAACTCCAGCCTTCCTGAATGTTACAGTTCTCAGTCAGCCCACTGGAGCGTATGAGAGGACGCAAACGGTCTCTGCTGACTTCGTGGTGCGGTACCCTGACTCCACCGCGGTCGTCACCATGAAGGAAGGTCTCAAACCGGTTGCACTATACGCTGGGCAGTTCAAGATGGCAGAGCTCAGTCTAGCAGCCTCTGGCAACGCAACGGGGATCTGGACCGCTCGGTTGAAGATTCCGAGAAATGCCACTCTCGATGTCAAGTACAAGTTCCTGTTTCCTGCGAAGGCTTTCGACGACGGGAACGGAAACTCAGGGCCCGAAACAGATGTCGAAACCGGGAGTTTCAGCGTGGTCCCGACGACGCTTAAGGTGAGCACCACACTCAATTCCACCCGCTATCAGGTCCCCTTTGACACGATGATCGCCTATGTTCAGGTCAGCTATCCTGACGGAACGGTAGCGAACGCTACCGTTCGAGCGTGGGTGAGTGCTGCAGGCTCAAAGGCGAACGCCACTGTGACCTACGGCAAGGTCGCTGCCGTCTGGATTGTCAGGTATGCGTTCTCAATGGCCGACCTGATTAGGCCGGGAACTTGGACTCTGTCAGTAGATGCCAGAGACATGTACGGAAACTCGGGATCCACATCCCTTGAGGTGACCGCCGAACCGTATGCTTTCCTCGAAGTCGTATTGCTGGTTGTTGTCGCTGTTGTCGTAGTGAGGTGGCTACTCTCGAAGTTCTGGCGTCGCCTATATCTCGGCACGAAGCGCGCTCTGTCGGCAGTTAGAGGCCGCTTGAAACCACCGTCTATTGGTCGCTACTTTAACCATTCGCCGGTCGTCCCGTGAATTCGGAGTTCTTTCTCACGACCCAGATACCTGTATCTGAAAACGTACACAGGCAATTCTAGGAGTTGGAGCTCGGTGACTTCGAACCTATTGCTCAATATCTTGTTGAAGACGGGGGGCGGTCTCACCACTCTGCCATGAAGACGCCACACAACATCCTCTACGGTGAATACTGAAGGCGCGAACTTCACAACTGGCGCCTCGCCCTTCAGTGCTTCCCGTTCTTCCAGCCGCTGCATCTGCGGCTTTTTCTCAAGGAGGTACTCCATTGAGACATCCTCCTTTCCTTCTCCATCCACGAGCACGGATCCCTCTAAGAACTGATACGCGAGTTCCGTCGCGTTATCCACGGCGAAGTACCTTGGCTCTGGTCTGGCCGTCACGAGTCGCCTGATCCAAGCTATGACCTTGCCCAGAAAGGAGCGACGGGGCTTGGTTTCCGCAGTCAGCAGCTGGATTCGTCCGCCCACCTGAACCGCAATCACATCGTCAGGGACAGTGGCCTTGTACGTTTTCCCTCTGAAGTAGAAGCACTCATGATACCCCTTCGCTCTCCAGAACGGAAAGAACACCAGCATAGGGTCTCCCACTGTTTCGATTCTCCGGGAGCGAAAGCTGGAGAGTACCGTGGGTCGGAAGAGGCGAGCTTTTCTGGATTCAGCGATCTTTGCTGCCTCATCAAGAGGCATCGTACGGAGCGCATATGTCTGGATAGGGATGCGTGAAGGTGTCCAACCGTTTCCGACTCTGGACTGATCGAAGTCGCCTGCTGATTTGAATATGGACTCGAATTCCGCGACTGTCGAATCAAGGAGATCTTTGATCTTGGCTAGTCTCTCGTCTTCGCTCAAGTCGCGAGTGGCTCCCGTCCCATGCTCCGACGCATAGGGAGCATTCTGTACAGAATGTGCGAGCTTCCTTTTCTTACTGCTGCCTCGGGATGAGACGGCCGTATCGTCCTACATTCAGTTGTGCTTCGCCTCTGAAGCTGGTGACGTACCCGTTCTCAATGCGTATCTCGTCGTTCACGTTGACATTGTCTATCTGTTCATTCCACAGCGACATCTTGATCGAGCCAGAATCGTCGGTCAGGACTGCATCTGCGACTCGGCTTGTTTCGCCGAACCGGGTCTGAACCTGCCTCGGTTCTCCCTTCTCCACTATTCTGCCTTCAACATCGACTCGTCTCATGCCCGGCCTTAGCTCGGATACCTTCATGTCAAACCGCTGCCCTAACAAAACGAGTTAACGTATTAAAGACTTCTCGCCTAGAATTCTGCGACTATCTGGAAGTCATCGGTTTCTTTCAAGGGGGATTCGATCGCTCCTCGCTTGATCGACACAATCTCGAGTTGGTGAACTACGGCGATCTGACAAATGGCATCAGCATGAGTACGGAGTAGGCTTGCCACCTGTTCCCTGGACTGAATCATCAGCTTCTTGACAGGCGTCTTCATCGACAGTCGCTTCTCAGATTTGGCGCGGCGAATTTCAGAGAGCACCCGTACCAGAATCGATCCTTGTCTTTCTGATTCTCCGTCAATGAGTTGCTTGCTTGCCTCTGGCCAGGTGGACGAATGTATGCTCTTGATCTTCAGGCGGTCGCCCCACAGTTCACGGTATAGCGCATCTGCGATGTGGGGGCAGATCGGGGCAAGGAGCCTAAGAACGGTGTCAAGCGTGTGGAAGAGCGTGAACTGTGAACCTCTTCTACTCTCAGAAGCCTCAGCTGGTTTTGCATACAACCTGTACTTGACGGCTTCGAGATACTGATCGCAGAGATCATGCCAAGTGAAGTTTCTAGTAGAGTCCATCGCCACGCTGAATTGGAAGCTTTCGAGCGCGTCCGTTGCGACCTTGATCAGGTTGTTGAGCTTGCTCAACAGCCACCTGTCCAATAATTCAAGCTTTGGAGTCGGAAGATCGGGATCATAGTCTTGAAGCGATGACAGTATGAGCCGGGCAGCATTCCAGAGTTTGGTGAGAAACTTGCGGCCGTACTCAACGTCAGCCCATCTGTAGGGAATATCGTAGCCAGTGGATCCCCCTGCCGCCGCCCACTGTCTCACGGAATCTGCTCCGTACTTCTCAACTGCCTCGGTGACTTCCACGTAGTTGCCGTACGACTTGTGCATCATTCTGCCGTCGGCACCTCGAACCATCCCATTCACGAGCACGGTCTTGTATGGCGCGCTTCCAAACAAGGCGAGATGCCTAGCCATCAGATAGTAGTCCCAGGTCCGAATGATGTCGTAGCCGTTGGGTTGCAAGTCTGCCGGGAACAGTCTCCCAAACTCGGTCATCCTACTCGGCCAACCGGCATGGACAGCACATGTGATGGAGGAATCCATCCACGTATCCATGACATCGGCCTCACCAACGAACTCCCGCGATCCGCAGTGCGGGCAGGAGGCTTCGCGCGGATGCTGTGATCGTGGATCCACCGGCAGCCACTCTTCTCTCGCGGGGAGGAGTCCGCCACAGTTGCGACAATACCAAACCGGGATCGGGGTTCCGAATGATCTCTGCCTTGAGATCACCCAGTCCCAGTCAAGCGACGTTGCCCAGTCTATCATTCTATTCCTTGAGAACTCTGGGATCCAGGTCACACGGTTTGTCCATTCGATGATCTGGTCGGTCATGTCTTTGGTCTTCATGAACCATTGTGGTGCAGAGAGGATTTCGACCGGTGTGTGACATCTCCAGCAGGTCCCGATCTCGCGGCTGAGAGGCTTTGATCCTCCTACTTGTGAGGCCTCCTTCAGGTCGCGAATGATGGCCTCTCGTGCTTGCGGGATGGTGAGCCCCGCGTACTTTCCGGCTTCTTCCGTCAACTGTCCCTGAGCGTCCAGAATCTTCACTACTGGAAGGTTGTACTTGTGTTGCCAGCGGACATCTGTCTTGTCGCCGAATGTACAGATCATCACCACGCCGCTGCCAAAGTTGGCGTCAACGAGTTCATCCTTGAGGATGGGAACTCTGCGGTTCACCACAGGCACGATGGCTTCGCCCCCGATGAACTCCGTGTAGCGAGCGTCACTGGGATTCACTGCCAATGCTACGCATGCGGGTATAAGCTCGGGCCGCGAGGTCGCCACGATGAGTTCTCCTCTGTCTGTCCGAAAACGAACGTCAATGAGCTTGCCCTCGCTGTGAACGTATTCAACCTCTGCCTCTGCTATGGCCGTCTCGCATCTCGGGCACCAGTTTACTGGATGCTCTCCTCTATAGAGGAAGCCACGAGACAGCAACTGTAGAAACGAAAGCTGGGTCAACTTGTAGTATTCCGGATCCATCGTACGATATTCTAAGCCCCAGTCGATTGAGTATCCCATCGACTGCATTGAGGACCTCATCTTCTCGACGTACTCAGTCGTGAGTTTCACACAAATATCGCGGAATTTCTCGACCGAGACCTGACTCTTCTTGATGTTGAAAGTGCGTTCTGCTCTAACTTCGGTCGGAAGCCCGTGGCAGTCCCATCCTTGAGGAAAGTGCACATTGTAGCCGCGCATCCGCTTGTAGCGGGCGACAAAATCGAAGTAGCACCAGTTGAGTGCGTTTCCCATATGGAATTCGCCGCTAGGATACGGAGGAGGCGTGTCGATCGAGAAAGTTGGTCTTGAGAGGTCGTCGGGGTCGTAGCGATAGATGTCCGCTTCTCGCCATCTCTTCTGCCAAGACGCCTCGAGATCAGATTGATCATACCTCGTGGGAAGGCGCATTCCGTCTTCTCGAGACCTTGCCTGCGCCATTAGGATCGACGCTTTGGAATCAATGCTCATCATAAGAGTCTCCATATGGTATCTGGCCTATCGTGGTCGCGGTGTCAGCGGCGAGGGCTACGCATGCGCATGGACTTGGCGGTGATACACACTCCGGCACCTGCTCTAGAGAGCACTCAGCGCGCAATGCCTTATGAAACATTCGGAAATTTAGCGGCACTTTCTCTGAGAATATATCCTCTTCGGCCCTTCAGGCGCCACATTCTTCTGAGAGAGAAAACGATCAATACAACCGCAAGTAGAGTCCCGAAGCCTACGTTGAGGAACTGGACTCCATCAGAGGCCCAGCGGAACCCTACGAGATTCAATTGTGAAGCGAGATCGAAGGCTCCAAAGTAGTAGTTAAAGAACCAATGTAGCAAGATCGGGGCATAGGCACCATACCGCAAATACACAAGACCCATCGCGAAGCCTGATAGAGCCGCCGTTGATATCTTCCCGATTTCCCATCCTCCTCCCGCCAAGTAGTGAACCGCCCCAAAAGCGACGGAGGTGATGACCAACAGCACCCACTCAAACAGTGAAATCCCTCTTCTGATCCCACTATTCTGAATTGTATTAAACCCTAGGAGTTCTTTCGCCGCCTCCGGTTTCCACATGGTCAACAACAGAACACGACCCGCGCCCGGCCGGCCCCTGCCTAATGAATGTCGGCGCATTCTCGAAAAGAACAACAGCCCGCTTAGGAACCCCATCGTTGTTATCCTGTAGCTGAACTCCTCTGCTAGCGGGGCATAGGACACAGCGAGGAAGAGGACTACTGGAGGTTCAGGGCGGAGGCCACCGGTCTGGACTCCAGCGGATTCCTGTAGACTCTGCAAGAAGATGATCGCAGCAAGCACTAAGGAAGCTAGCTGAGGCATTATCGCGAGATAGTTAGAATGTATGATATCGAGACGGCCGAGTAGGAGATTCCTCAGCGAGAACGGAAACCTAGGCCTATCCGACCAAGCAAGGGAGAAGGCACCGAGATAGACAAGCCACAGTATGAGGAAGAAGAGACCAGTGCTCACGCCCAACGGGATCTCGAAGTTCACGACCATGAATAGGCTCAGTGGAAGAACAGCAACCTGTCTAGATGCGACTTCAATGCCCTCAGGCAAGAAGTAGAACAGGAACAGGCCGAGGCCCATGGAGAAGAAGTAGGAAAACAGAAGGACTCCAACCACTACCGCCAGGACCTTGCCAAACGAAGCTGCAAGACTCCCTCTCAGTCTCGCAAGCAATCCCAGAACACATTCCTGCTGGAATTACCAAACACTTCGACGACCAGCTGGCAACAAGATGAAACGTCGATCTTCTATGCGGACTCCATTGATTCGCATTAGCAGACAGGGAACCGTCCGTGAGCTAGATCGTCGCCGAATTTGTCGATGTTCGAGAGCTCTGCGGATACAAGATCTTCAATCGTGCTCGAGACATCTTTCAGAGTCGTCCCGGGCTCGGGAATCACCTGAACGGAGGCGATCTTGGGTTCGTTGACCGGTCGACCAATCTCGCTCAGGAGCCACACATAGGCCTCGCGTATGCCATCTACCTCAGCATGAATTCGATTGGCTATCTGATAGGTGAGAATATTATAGATCTTGCCGACATGGCTTACCGGGTTCTTCCCCGCAGCTGCTTCTGAGCATGTTGGCCTGTTTAGTGGTATTATCCCGTTGACTCGGTTGCCCCTTCCCACTTGTCCGCAATCGGCTCCGTCGGCGGAGGTTCCCAGTACCGTGAGATACATTCCTGGAACTCCTCTTTCAGGAACATCAGCGGTGTTGACTCTCACATCGATTGAGTCGAGACTCGCCTTTGCGCGCGCGAAGTCGAGTATCTCGCATGTAATCTCTTCTTTTCGCCTGAAATAGCTGGTCTCACTGTCCACGTAGCGATCAACAAACGCGATTGCTACGGTGAGATTCAGATGCCTGTTCTTCCTCATCCCCATGATCTTGACATCTTCTCCCGTCTCGGGGTGTCGTCTCTTGAAATCCGGCGAATTCAAGAATCGTTCCGTTTCGAGGACGAGACGCTCGGTCGTCGTCATCGGCGCGAAACCGACTGCTGCAGATGTATCATTGGCGCCGAGGTACCTGCCTTTTCTCTTGAAAATGTCGGTTAGCGCTTCGGAACCCTGCTTCAGTTCGATCTGATACCCGACGTGCTCTTCTGGGTCGACCATGCGCAGGTTCTCCTTGAACCATTCTTTCGCGGTATATTTCACGATCTCTTCCACGGGAACGATGTCTTGCCCAACGCCGTAGGTCGCCCGGTCGCCGAATACCATCAGCATCGGTTTGAGAACTCTTCCACCTCCCAGTTTACATGCGACTTCGCCGGCTACGAGGAGTCCCTTGTCGATGTTGTGATGCAAGATTGTGCCAAAACGTTTTAGGTACTCCTCGGACAAGGCAACTGAGATCCTATCCATCACGGAGTCGCAGATCGAATCTGGGTGACCCACGCCCTTACGCTCGCATATCTCTATGGGCTGCTCCTCCACTGGAGTCTGATTCAGCATGTTGACCGATATGTCCGCCATTGCGAACGCCTGCGGGCCAGTACAGCCGCAGCGTCTATTAATACAGTTATGACGAACCTATTCCAAACGGAATAGCTCCGCGAGAGTGACCCTGTGCTTCCACGACTTGAAGAGATCTCAAAACGACGACGAATCTTGGGGTTGAGCCAGAAGAAGCTTTCACAGCTTGCCGGCGTGAGTCAATCACTTATCGCAAAGATAGAGGCCGGAAAGACTGAACCATCATACCTGAAAAGCAAAGCCATCTTCGATACACTTGAGAAGATGCAAAGAGAGAAGGAACCGCGTGCTAGGGATCTCCTTCAATCAAGCGTGGTCGGCGTCCAGGAGGACGAACCCGTTTCGAAGGCAGCGGCAATCATGAGTGAGATGGGCTTCTCTCAATTGCCGGTTTTCAATGGAAAGGATGTCGTCGGGAGTATCGCTGAGAAGACTATCATGGATCGAATCGTCTCAGGCATAAGCCCCCGGGACGTTTCAAGAATGCCCGTGGGAAAAGTGATGACCGAAGCTTTTCCCCAAATCGACGAAAGAACACCGCTCTCGCTGGTCTCTGCGCTTCTGCAGTATCACTCGGCGGTTCTGGTGATGAAGAGAGGAAAGGTGACGGGAATTATCACGAAGGCGGATCTGCTGAAGGTGTTTTCAGGTTAGGTTCTGCGTTTCACGCGCCGGGCGGTAGCAACTATCTTGATTATGTCTCTGTCTCTGACTATGTAGTCGGCTGGCAGTCTGACGCCGGTCCTCGCGTCAATCCCATAGATCATGGTTTGCGCAAGTTCGGTGTGGACGTGCCCCGCTACGTCTGACAGAGTAGCGTTGTATGGTACCAGTAGAACGTCAGGCAGGACGTTTCCTCTCTTGTCACTGAGCTTTTCCTGATCCTCTACCGGATAGACGCAATTCATATTCAAGAGCTTGAACATGCAGGAGTTCAGCGCAAATTGGACACCAGTCTGAATCCACCTCGTGAATACTCTCTGCTGAACGTACGTGAGCGCTCTAGATTGCTCGGGCGTCAGTTTCGCAAGTGCGAGAACTTGGAACGTCTCCTCACCGGGTATGTATCTGATATAGCCTTTCTCCTCCGCTCTGCGAAGTGCCAATTCGGCATCCGCCGAGCATGGTATGACGAGGGCTCTGCCGAATTCTTGGCTCAGTCTCTTGTGGTTCTGTTCAGCATAGGCGAGATCCATCTTGTTCGCTATGATCATCGTGGGTTTGGAAAGCTCCCTGATCTTCCTAGCGAAGCGCTCGATGTCATCCACCTTCCACTTCTTCAGCTCCACATCCGCTAGCTCAGTCTCACGAAGAGATCTCTGGACCTGATCGAGACGTACTTTTAGTCCGGCGAGGGCTTCGAAGACTAGTTTATCAATGTCTTTCTCACCCGCATGGCGACTGACCTTAGATATGCCCTTGTCCACAATCTTGGTGAACCATCGAGTCAATTCTTCTTCAATGTCATAGACATCCGCTACCGGATTGCCCAGACCTGGACGCGTCAGCTTCCCTTCCGCGTCCACACCACCGGATGCATCAACCACATGTAGGAGCGCATCAGCCTGAGACGCTACGTTGAGAAACTGAGTCCCAAGTCCCTTACCCCTCCATGAACCCTTGATCAATCCGGGAAGGTCGATGAGTTCCACCGGGATAAACCGCCAGCCGTCGATGCATCTCGAGTTTCGCGGTCTATCCTGCACCCCAAGCTCTCGGCAAACGCAAACAGTCTGGACATAGGCCACGCCAGTATTCGGTCTCTTCGTTGTGAACGGATAAGTGGAGACCTCAGCGTGCAGGAGCGTGGCAGCGTTGAAGAAAGTGGTCTTGCCCGTGTTCGTCTTCCCAATCAGGCCTATACGGATCATCACAGACCACCGTGAGTCCTGTCCTCCTTCGTTTATTAGGTTTCACAAGAGTCAGACGTTGACCAACGGATACTATCAAAAAGGGGAGGTGGTACTGTTCGACAATCCCGTTCTGATGGACCAACCAGTCAGAGGCGATGCTGGCATGAATCGCCCCTGTCAGATGGCTTCTCGAGTCGAACGAGCCTTCCGTATGTTACTTGACGCTGACAGAGCTCATGGAAAACAGAATGCGACTCTGTGACATGGGTCTCAAACATTATATACGATCATCGAGTGCGAGTTTACCCCGGTGGGGCTGGAGAGTCGTCGGCCCGTGGGGCCGTAGACGACCCTACAGTTCGGCGGCATCTAGCCAGGGATGACGACAGGACAACGCCGTTAAGGGCTCCAGAAGCCTTTGGCATGGTACGGGTCTGCTGACCATGTGGGATGACGATCTTCCGGAGCGCGGGAGAAACCCGTAAACGGTGAAAACGGCGGAAGTCGAGGGTTCAAAGTGGCGGGGACGCCATGACAATCCCTTCGGCCCCACCAACTCTCTCGTCGAATGAGTTCTGAGGCGATTTCTCGTTGTCCTAGGCAGCAGCTTCTTTCGAAGAGTTGCTCTGGTGGCTGACAACGTTTAATTATTCCTCGACGGAGCAATTGACCGGAGTTGGCGGCCATAGCTGGGAGCTAGGACCCGTTCCCATTTCGAAAGCGTGCGTCGCCGAAAACACGGAAGTGAATCTCCCAGGCGATTCAGGTGGTAGTGTGTTCCGCAAGGCCACGCGAAACTTGGACAGCTGCCAGCTCCATCTCAATTTTGCTTGCCAGAATAATCAATGAATCTTTATAACGGCGCCCGGGCGATCTACTGCCAACTCTATCGAGGATATCTGTTTGGTATCTGATGTGGCGCTTCAGATCCCCCCAGCTGGAGGAGGCAGCAACCCCCTAGCAAACCTGATCAACCTTCTGATCTTCGGGATGATCTTCGCCTCCTTCTTCTTCGGCCAGCAGATACAGAGTCGGATCGCAATCCTTCAGCTTGATGGCGCTGTCAGGAAGCTAGACTTCATTAGGAATGAAGCGAAGGCTCTTGCTCTTCGAACCATCAAGGAGATCGGAAAGCCGAAGGAGGACCCCTCCCCTGCACTCTCGGGTCTGCTCGAGCAGTTCTTCATCACGCCCGTTGATCTTGACCCGGCAGGGATAATCGGCAAACTTGATCATCTGTTGGATGTGCGTGACCTCAAGTTCAAGGCTGATGTAAGGAAGCTTGCTCCGGAAGCAACCGACGCGCAAGTCAACAATCTCGAGAACCTGGTAGAGGCCTCTTGGGCACTCCATCTGCTCTTCAAAGTCGTGAGACACTTCTACCTTCTCGGCAAGAAGACGTCGAGTTTCTACGTAATATTGCAGCTGCAGATGCTTCTACCTCTTATCATGCAGGAGGCAGAGGCATACTCTGGCGCCGCAAAGGCGTTCGCCCAAGGACAGCCAGTCGGGGACGGAGCGGGTGCGCTTGTCGCCTCGAAACTAATGCGAAACAGCGAGAAGCGGGAAATGGAGAAGGACATTATGGTTGCCGAGACGACAGTCGAGGGACGCCGGCTCATAGCTCTCAAGGCTAAGGGACCTGGTGGGAATGTCGGGAAACCCGGAGACGCGATCCGAACCCTGATTGAGGAGAACGGTGGAAAACTTGCAATGATCATCATGGTTGACGCGGCACTCAAATTTGAAGGAGAGAAGACAGGAGAGATAAGCGAGGGCATCGGAGCCGCTATCGGAGGAGTAGGAACGGAGAGGTTCAAAATCGAAGAGGAAGCGACCAAGCACAAGATTCCAGTATACGCGATAATAATCAAGGAGAGCATTCAGGAGGCGATCACACCGATGAAGAAGGAAATCGCCGAGGCCGCAGACGGCGTCATTCAAAGAATCAAGAGTCTCATACAGGAGAGAACAAAAGAGGGCGAACTCGTCATCCTTGCCGGAATCGGCAACACGGTAGGAATCGCACAGTAGGCGGCAGGATTGGAAGCCAAACCTAGCCACATGTATGGTTACCTGATGGTAATCTTCAGCATCATCATCCTCGCTTGGGCGGTCTGGGCCATGTACTCCGCCTTCAACTTCCAGCAGCAGGGTAACCTAGAAAGCTTCTACTTCTACGCGATCGCCAGCTCAGTGGCGATCGTCTTGGCAGTCTCTTCGCTTATGCAGATGCGGAGGAGAATTCTGATGCTTCAAAGCATGGCGACGAGGGTGCTCTCAATTGTGCTGTGCGGAAGCTGCGGCTTCAAGGTGGTACGTGCTTTCGCGCAAGGTGATTTCGTGTACAAGGAAGTAGGCAAGTGTCAGCAATGCAGCGGAACGATGCGGGTGGATTCCATATACGCAGAGGAGCCCGCTAAGAAAAGCCGACTCTAGATCGTAAAGACTTCACAGCCGTTCTCTTTCACGAGCAGGGTATGTTCGGCCTGCGTCACGATCTTCCCACTTGCCTCAACTAGGACAGCGTATCCCGCGATACATTTTGCCCTGACTGCCTCAGGGAAGCCCTCTTCGAAAACGGTCTTCCCAAGTGAGGAGTAGAGCCATCTCGATGCAAAAGGCAGAGTCCTGTAGGTTTTCCGAACGTGCTCGACTATCTTCCTCGCTGATTCGGACCGGACTCCTTTGTCTCTCACTGCTCGGTAAATCAACACTTGGTCGGAATCTTCAACTCTGCCCGCTGCCTCCTTCACGGTAACGAAGGGTTCGACTGCATAGACATCCCCGACCTCGAACCGACCAGGCGTAGGGCCAGCAACGTTTGGAACGGATCTCCCCGCATGGATTGTATACCGCTCGACTTTGTGACCCGTCAGGTTTCGAATGGGCCTACAACCGTATTGGGTGACTACCCTCTCGACCTGCTCCCCGACGTCAGAGAACTTGACCCCGTGAGCTATGATTCCGACTCCGACGCGAAGAGCCTCTTCGGCGACTCCAATCATCGAGCGGTAGACTGGGCTCAATGAAACTGTGACAGCGGAGTCGTTGATGTAGCCGTCGATGTGCACCCCAAAATCAACCTTGACCACGCAATCCTTTGGCAAGACGCTCAGATCGTTCCACGGTGAAGTGTAATGGGCCGCCACCTCATTGATGCCAACATTGCAAGGGAACGCTGGCTGTCCTCCAAGAGCAACGATCTCTGCTTCAACCTGCTCGCAAAGCTCTCGAACAAGGACACCTTCACGCACTAGCGGGGGTATGGTCTTCCGTAGCTCTGAGATGATCTGCCCGCCTTTCCTGTAGGCCTCAAGTTCGTCCTTGGAAATCAATCGTGGGAGCTCCGACGAAGTCGCTTGGGCACAGTTATCGCTTGCATTATATTTAGGGTTGGCAGATCTAGCAAGACTTCCGAAAGAGTTCACGTCAAAGAATGAGTCTTGGAGAGGCTGTCGCTGTCAAGCAGCAACGAGGAAATGGTGGTAACTCCCTGGGAAGTATCGGGGAAGATCGACTACGAAAAGCTCACTCGAGAGTTTGGCACGGAACCCTTGACCATTGACCTGTTAGAACGCCTTCAGAAATACGCAGGAGAGCTACATATCCAACTCCGTAGGAGGATCTTCTTCTCTCACAGGGACCTTGACTGGGTACTTGATGAATACGACAAAGGCCGAAAGTTTGCGCTCTACACCGGCAGAGGACCGTCAGGACCTGTTCACATCGGGCACATCGTTCCTTGGATATTTACTAGGCATCTCCAAGATGTCTTCAAAGCGAACCTGTTCTTTCAGATGACCGACGACGAAAAGTTCCTTCTTCATCAACACGCCAACCTTGATGATCCCTATCGCTGGACGTACGAAAACACGCTCGACATCATGGCGATCGGATTCGATCCAAAGAGAACTGTGATCATCGCGGACATCAAGAACATACAGTATCTCTATGAACTGGCCATCAAGGTCGCCAAACACATGACGTTCTCGACCGTCAAGGCGGTCTTCGGTTTTCAGGACAGCTCGAACATTGGCATCATTTTCTTCCCAGCCATCCAAGCCGTGCCCGCGTTTCTTCCCTCGGCCGTCAGCGGCAAAACCGTCCCCTGCCTCATACCTGCCGCGATCGATCAGGATCCCTACTGGAGAGTCACGCGAGACGTGGCGCCGAAACTCGGGTACCCTAAGCCCGCCCAGATTCACTCCAAGTTCCTACCAGGGCTTGGGAAAGGAGAGAAAATGTCCGCCTCATTACCAGAGACCGCTATCTTCACTGTTGACACGCCTGAGGCTGCTGAACGGAAGATATTGAACGCGTTCACGGGTGGACGGGCTACAGTAGAAGAGCAGAGAAGGCTGGGAGCGAACCCAGACATCTGCAGCGTCTATCACTATGAGTACTTCCTCTTCATGGATGAGGACAGAGAGATCGAGGAGCTAAGGAGAGACTGCCTGTCAGGTAACATCCTATGCGGAGAATGCAAGGAGATACTGGCAGAACGTGTGAAGCTCTTTCTCAAAGATCACCAGGAAAAACGAGAGAAAGCCAAGGACCATGTGGAAGAGTTCCAAGCAGAGTCGAAGGGCCTTAACCTGCCGGAATGAATCTGCGCAGCTCTAATATATCGACACGCCAGTACTACGCCGCAAAGACCTTTGGAGATCCACCATGAGATCCGGGAGCAACGACGATGGTGACCGCGTTTTCACGCTCCCCTGCGCTTGAACTGGCGCGCACCAGTAGGGTACGGCCAGGATCAGCACGGTGCTGGAACCCATTCAGCCATAACGGATTGGGATCGGCGCCGTCGTTGGAGGCCATCCATTGATGATCGAGCTCAGAGAGCATGAAGCAAGAACGCTCAAGGCGCTCGCATGGCCGCTGACAGGAACGGCAAGTTCAGCACAGATCGCAGCTGAAACCGGACTTGACGAAGCTGCGGTTATGCGGGCTGCCCTCGCGCTGAGTCAGAAAGGCTACGTGTCAATAAGCAGTCAGCCCTCCCAGTTGGCTTCTCTTGCTCCCGAGGGGCGAACCTATGCCGAGCAAGGATTGCCGGAGCGGAGGATTGTGACAGTCGTTGTCGACCAAGGAGGGACGATGGAAGCGTTAGAGGCCGCTCGCAGGGCAAAGATCCCAACGGGGATGCTTCCAATAGTTCTTGGGTGGCTCAAGAGGAAGGGCTGGGCCACTCTTAGAAAAGCTGACCATGCGACCCTAATAGTCGCAGACAAGGTCCCTGAGGCGTCGCGTGATGAGGAATTACTCCGGGCTCTCCTCCGACGCACAGAGGCCGATACGCTCGCCTTCGACCCGGCTGACTTGGCTGAACTTCAGGTACTGACGCAAAGAAAGCTGGTAACACTACGGCAGCAGGTGAAGAAAGTCATCTTGGTCACCCGAGAAGGATTGAAGATTGCCCAGCAGGGAATCACGATCGAGTCCGAAGTCAGTAGCCTGACCCCTGGGATGTTGGCAACAGGAACTTGGCGACAGGTCCGGCTTAGGAAGTTTGATGTCCGAGCGGATGTCGCGGCGACTTGGCCAGGAAAGAAGCAACCGTACAGACGATTCTTGGATGAACTCAAGTACAAACTGATCGCGCTCGGGTTCGAGGAGATGACAGGGCCGATCGTCGAAACGATGTTCTTCAACTGTGATGCTCTCTACATGCCACAAGACCACCCAGCTCGAGAAGTCCACGGCATGTATCTGGTCAAATCCCCCGAATACGGGGAGCCTACCTCGTTCGTCTCATATCTCGACAAGGTCAAGAGAACTCATGAGAATGGTTGGAAGACGGGGTCAACTGGGTGGAGATCCGCATACTCGAGAGTCGAAGCCTCTAGGCTGATATTGAGAAGTCACGGAACCTCTGAGAGTGCTAGAACCCTCATCAGCAAAGAGCTCCAGATTCCTGGAAAGTACTTCTCAATTGCGAGGTGTTTTCGACCGGACAAGGTGGACAAGACACACCTCACGGAGTTCAATCAGGTTGAGGGAATCGTCGTCGCGGAAGATCTGACTCTGAGAGATCTCCTCGGAGTGCTGGAGAGATTTGCGATCGAGATCGCCGGCGCGGACAAGGTCAGATTCAATCCTGACTACTTCCCGTTTACTGAACCAAGTGTCGAACTCCAGGCGTACAAGGATGGAGTAGGCTGGTTCGAGTTCGGAGGATCGGGCATCTTCCGCCCAGAACTAACGATCCCGCTCGGTATCAAAGTGCCAGTAATCGCATGGGGGCTTGGAGTGGAGCGACTCTTCATGATGAAGGCCGGTATCGACGATATGCGCACGCTCTTTTCTCAAGACCTTGACTGGTTGCGGAGGCAGGAGCTCGCATAGAATGGTCACCGTAACAGTGGAACAGCAAGACCTCGAGCAGCTCCTCCACGTGAAACTCCCGAGAGACCTCGCGGCCCTAAACGAGATTCTCGGTCAGATGAAGTGTGAAGCAACCCGTGTCTTCTCGGAGGAGAGCGGTGTCGAAGAACTCAGCCTAGAGAACAAGGATACCAACAGGCCGGATCTATGGTCTCCAGAGGGGATCGCACGGGCTCTACGCGGATTTCTCGGAGTCGAGACGGGTCTGAGGCACTACAGAATCACAGAACCGTCGGGAGTTTCGATCAAGGTCGATCCTCGCCTAAAGCGAATTAGACCATTCATCGGCTGCTCAATCGTTAGGGCTGTTAGGCTATCGGACGCCGCCATTCGCGGACTCATGCATCTCCAGGACAGGCTCGACGAGAGCTACGGTCGTCATCGTAGGCGATCATCAATAGGGCTCTACGAGTTCGATCTGATAGCGCCCCCCCTGCTGTATGGCGTGGCACGACCGGATGAGATTAGCTTTGTCCCTCTCGGAACGAGTGAACGAATGACTCTCAGAGAGATCCTTGCAAAGCATCCGAAGGGCATCGAATATGGTCACATCGTTGAGTCGCACCCTCTTTGGCCGATCCTGCTCGACTCTAGAAACAACGTACTTTCTTTTCCTCCCATCATAAACTCGAACGACCTCGGCAGAATCACCCCGCAGACGCGTAATGTGCTCGTGGAGGTAACGGGTACATCACTCGATACTGTATTGAACGCGTTGATGATGGTGACCGTCAGCCTGGCTGATCGTGGAGGTCGAATCTGTTCCACTATTGTCCACTATTCCTATGGCAGAACAAGGAGGACTGCGACTCCCGTACTCAAGACCGAACGCGTGAGAATCGGGCTAGAGTACGTAAGGAGCGTGCTCGGAATCGATCTGTCCGCTGATGAGGCGATGAGATTGCTTCGCAGAGCCAGATTTGACGTGTCAAAGGCGTCTTCCAGTTCGTTGGATGTCGTCGTACCCTGTTTTCGATTGGACATCATGCACCCAGTTGATATCATAGAAGACATCGGCATCGCTTACGGCCTTAACCAGTTCAAACCAAGATGGCCATCGCAGGGAACGGTTGGTGGTCTTACGACACAACATGAGTTCAACGACCTCCTTCGGGAACTGATGGTTGGACTCGGGTATCAGGAAGTGCTGACGTTCACCCTATCAAATCCAGATACGCTCTTCACGCGAATGAGTCTTCCGCCCGAGAGCATTGTAGAAGTCAAGAATCCTAGAGTCCAAACTCTGACCTGCCTGAGGAACTGGCTCATTCCAAGTCTAATGGAGATTCTGTCCTCTAACGTGCATGTCAGCTATCCACAGCGAATCTTCGAGGCAGGTGACTGCGTTGTGCGAAATGGTTCCAAGATCGACGAGGTCGTGAAGCTTGCGGGGGTAACATGTCACGCGGAAGCATCCTTCACTGAAGCAAGAGCTACGGTGAATGCTCTTCTTCGGAACTTGGGTGTCGAATACAGAATCACAGAAGATGAGCATGCAAGCTTCTTGGAAGGAAGAGCGGCTTCAATCTTGATCGGGGAAGAGCGGGCCGGAACCCTAGGCGAGCTTCATCCACAGGTACTTGAGAACTGGGGAATCCAGAACCCAGCCGCCGCCTTTGAACTGAACGCCCTAACTTTGCATGCGGCCGCAGCGAGCCATTAATCTACCCGATCACAAACATAGGCAGCATGGGCACCAGAAACAGCCCACCTCTGAGAGAGCCGACTCAGTGGGGCGAGGCCCCTCGATGAAGTTCGCGTGTTAGTGTCGTGGGCGACAGGGCGGGAGTTCAGGGAGCCTTGAGCTCTTGCCCGCGGTGAAACCTTACCTATCATTTAAGAGGCCTAGACATCCACCAGACTCCGAGAGGCCTCACTTTGGACCTGCACAAACGGCTAGAGCTAATCTCGCGAGGCGTACAGGAAGTCATAACGAAAGAGGAACTGCAGGAACTCCTCGAAACGACGCGTTCTCCACGAGCGTACTGGGGCTTCGAGCTTAGCGGGGGGATGCACATTGGGACAGGATTGATCTGTGGTGGGAAGATCAAGGATATGGTAGACGCCGGGTGCGACTTCACAATCTTTCTTGCGGACTGGCATTCATGGATCAACAACAAGCTCGGAGGCAATATGAAGAACATCCGGGCTTGTGGAGAATACTTCAAGCAATGCTTTACAGGGTTGGGCATTCCACTGGAGAAGGTCAGTTATCGATGGGCTTCTGAGCTTGCGAGCGGCATCGATTACTGGGAGAAGGTAGTTCGGATCGCAAAGCTGAACTCGGCTCAGAGGATCTGGCGGGCGCTTCCGATAATGGGACGAGGAATGGACAGCAAAGACATTGAAGCGGCCGCGGTCTTCTACCCGTGCATGCAAGCCGCAGACATCTTTCAGCTGGGTCTCGACATTGCGTGCGCTGGAATCGATCAGCGGAAAGCTCACATCCTTGCTCGTGAGTCGGCGCAGAAATTGCAGGCAAAGAAGCCCGTTTCGCTTCACACGCCTTTGCTTATGGGCCTCTTGGGCGGCAAGATGGCGCCTACAGGCGCATTCGATGAGAACCCGACGCTAGACGCGCAGATCGGAATGAAGATGGCAAAGAGTGTTCCTGAAAGCTCCATTCTCGTTCACGATACCCCAGAAGAGATCGGGAAGAAGATCGAGTCCGCATACTGCCCGCCGAAGGAGATTGAGGGAAATCCAGTCCTCGAGATTGTTCGGCTAATCCTGTTACCCCAGCTGGGCCGCGTCGAGATAGATAGGCCCGCGAAATATGGTGGCCCGATAGGATTCGAAACGTATGAGCAGATCGAAGACGAATACAGGGCAGGCAAGCTTCACCCGCTGGACCTCAAGAACAGCGCCGCAGCCCTCCTCTCCTCCATACTTGAGGGTGTGAGAGAGGAGTTCAGGAAGAACCCTGAACCTCTCAAGCGAATCAAGGCCATTGAGATCACTCGGTAGGACTCCTGGCCGAGATGAGTGCTGAAGAGAGACGGCTGGAAGCCGTCAGAGAGATTGTCGAGAAAGTTGTAGGCTACTCTAGACGCGGCATCCCAGTGATCGTTGAGGGCCCAAAAGATGTTAAGGCGCTCCGCGGGCTAGGAATCCCAGGTCATGTCTTCTGTGCAAAATCTCGTCGCCTAGGACTTGTTGACTTCCTCGACTGGATTGCAACTCACTCCGAAGTCATAATCCTGACAGACTTTGACAGGGAAGGCCGAGCGCTCGCTTGGCGTTTGCGTAAAGATCTGTCCAATATGCGCGTCAAAGCGAATACCGAGATCTGGAAACAGTTGAAAGCGCTCGTCAGATCCGAAATTGTAGGAATCGAAAGTCTAGGTAGGTACCTAGATAGGCATGCCACAGGTTCGCCTGCAAAGAGGAAGGCGCGCTAGTGGATATCTAAAGTGTCTTTGAGATTATTTCGACCATATCCACGAGGCGGCTCGCGTAGCCCCACTCGTTGTCATACCAGGCAAGAACTTTCGCCATCTTACCATCAAGGACCATTGTGGAAAGACCATCAATGATGCATGAATGTGGATTGCCGATTATATCGACAGATACCAGGGGTTCCTCTGAGTATTCCAAGATGCGTCGAAGCGGCCCTTCAGCCGCGGTCTTGAAGGCGCGATTGATCGTTTCAGATGTGGCATCCTTCTGCAATTCGGCTACAAAGTCGACAAGTGAACCGTCCGGCACTGGCACGCGATAGGCTATCCCATTGATCTTTCCTTTGAGTTCGGGGAAAATCTCGGTCGTCGCCTTGGTCGCGCCCGTCGTAGTCGGGATTATTGACAGGGCGGCTGCACGCGCACGCCTAAGATCTCTATGAGGAAGATCCAGAATTCTCTGGTCATTCGTGTACGCATGCGCTGTGCTCATCAGTCCACGAAGAATCCCGAAATTTTCGTGAAGCACTTTTACGACAGGCGTCACGCAGTTCGTTGTGCATGAAGCCAAGGAGATAATCTGATGATTCTTGGGGTCGTACTTCGAATCGTTCACTCCGGGCACAACAGTCACGTCGGGGTTCGAGGCAGGCGCCGAGATCAGCACTTTCTTCGCGCCGGCTCTCAGATGTTTCGATGCGCTATCCCGGTCTGTGAAGAGGCCTGTGGATTCTAGGGCAATGTCAACGCCGAGTTTGGACCAGGGTAACTCGGACGGGTCTCTATGTGATAGAACGCTTATCTCGTTGCCGTCAACGGAGAAGCCGCCCGGAACGAGCTTTACCGCAGCGTTCATCTTGCCAAAGACTGAGTCATACTTGAGAAGATGAGCGAGTGTCTTTGCATCTGCTACGTCGTTTACCGCGGCAATCTCCGCCTTCAGGTTCGACTGCTTCGATACGCGAACAAAGGCTCTCCCTATCCTGCCGAAACCGTTTATCCCAATCCTGATTGCCACGTTCCCACAGCCTTTCCGTTAAGGGAACACCTCCTTCGTCTTAAAACCGTTTCACAATAGACTGGCCGATTGAGTGACCAGCAGGTCCTCCAGTCGGTGAGAAAACGTTTATCAGCAGTCGTGCGCCTAGGGCTGCTCAAGCTGACGCGCGAAAGCGCTTACAAACTTCACTTTCCTTCAAGCCGCACAACGGGTGCCTCACGTGGGAAACGATGCTATGGAGGAGCAGCAGGATGGTTAGTATGCGTATCCGCGTCTGTGAATGGAGGTTCACTATCAAGTGGGAACAGAAGGTCAGTATGCATCCACGACGAAGTACGTCGTATTGGCGAGGTTCGACGTGGAGGGAGTGGTTGAGAAGCCCGACGTGATCGGCGCGATCTTCGGGCAGACCGAAGGCCTATTCGGGCCTGACCTGGATCTGAGAGAACTCCAGAAGAGCGGAAGGATAGGAAGAATAGAGATCCAACTTGAATCTAGGCAAGACAAGACCACCGGCACGATAATGATTCCGTCTAGCTTGGACAAGGTTTCCACCGCAATAATCGCGGCTGCTGTCGAAAGCGTGGACCGAATTGGACCCTGCGCCGCCAAATTAACTCTAGAAAAAGTCGAAGATGTCCGCGAAGAGAAGAGAAAAGTAATCCTAGACAAGGCCAAGGAGATCCTCAGAAAATGGGTGATCGAGGTCTCTCCGAGCACTGACGAGATGGTCAAAGAGGTCTCGGGAGCAATCCGATCGGCAGAGATCGTCGAATTCGGCCCCGACAGACTTCCAGCCGGACCTGAAGTACAGCACAGTGGTTCGGCAATAGTGGTAGAGGGACGAGCAGATGTTCTCAATCTCTTGAGATGTGGGATCAAGAACGCGGTGGCCATAGAGGGGACGAAGATCCCTCAAACAATCATTGATCTCTCAAAGAACAAGGAGGTTACCGCCTTCCTCGATGGAGATAGAGGCGGCGAACTGATACTCAAGGAACTTGATCAAGTCGCTGAGCTTGACTACTTGACTAGAGCTCCGCCTGGAAAAGAGGTCGAAGAGCTTACCCCCAAGGAAATAATGAAGGCACTTCGAGATCGCGTGCCTCACGGCCCACCCAAGCCTGAGGCGAAGCCGAGCCCCCTGGCGAGAGTCACTCTTCCCGACCCAATCGTTCAGAAGGCGCAAGAATTGAAGGGAACTCTGGAGGCTGCCGTTTTTGACGAATCAGGAAGAGAGATCGCTCATCTTCCAGTCAGCGAGCTCGCTAACCAGTTGCCCACGATCGAAGGGGCACAAACGTTGGTCTTCGACGGGGTCATAACGCAACGTATACTCGATGTGGCGGACCAGAAGAAGATCAAGCTCGTAGTCGGCGACAGGCTGTCCGAAGTGGCCAAGAAGCCTTCCGAAGTAAGAATAATGACGCTGTCCGATCTCGTCGGCAGGTAGTTAGGGTAGCGAGCGCTGTCTTCCTAGCATTAGCTGATCCTGCCCGATCTTGAACACTTCGAGGATTCGAGCCGCGGCTGGAACGATCTGATTTGAGACATAGTATTCTGCATCGACCTGGTCCGGGGTGACTGCAAAGTACGGTTGTGCTTTCTCGTACAGTTTTCCGCCTTTCTTAGTGACGACATAGCCGATCTTGTCCCCGGGAAGCAGTTCTCGGCCGGTGCTGAGGTATCTCTTGGCGACCTCGACATGAGGTGCTTTTACTTTGTACTCTTCGATGGGTTTGGTGAGGCTCTTCCATATGATCAGGTCCTGCATCGAAACGTTGCCTCGCCTCAACTCATCGATCGAGTCAAGCACGTACTCTTTGGCTCTATTTGGCGAAGCCTCTCTGAGGATGAGTTCGATCACTCTCTGCTGAACTTTTCGCGCGATTTCAGACCAGTCGCCCCTGACAACTTCCATTCCAACGATGTCGAGAGTACCATCTGTTAGAAGGCCGGCATACTTCTTCTTCGCCTCTGTGAATAGCACTCTTTGGTACGTCTTGTCTGGGCGAATGTCCAGGTGAAGGTTCTCATTCACCCAACGGAGCAGAGAGTCCACCTTCTGCTCATCGCGCGTCACGAAGACAGCGTCTGTGTCAGCGTATATTACGGGCAGGTCTGTCTCCTTGCATCGTTCAATTACCCGCGTAATGCTCTTTCGCCCAAGTGCAGCGGCAGATTCCGCGACCTCGCGTACGTACCATCTAGCGCCTATCCAACCGGCGTATCCGTAGCAAGCGTTCGTGATCACTTTAACAGCTCTTTCTCGTTCTCGTAGGATACGCCTCTCCGAGTCAGACAACGCCTCGTCCTTCAGCCTCTTTTTCAGATCGTTTCGGAACGAGATCAAGTTGGCAAGCGCGGTCTTGTAGAGCCCCGGAGGCGTCTTCCTAAATCTGTGTCCTGGCCCTTCAATGACCCAGCACGATGCGTCATCTGTTTGTTCGCTTGGTGGTACGAATGTGTCCGGGGACAGATTGTAGAGTATCATCAGGTTAGGATACATGGAAGCAAAGTCCAGGGCAACCACGTTCTCGTGCAAGCCTTCACAAGGCGCGAGTACTACGGCTCCCTGATATCTCGAGTAGGGTTGCTCGCTGCGGTGAGGAATCAGATGCCCCTGCCTGTACGCTTCTTTCATTAGGTATGAGTCGACTCGGTGACCCACTGCTGCGGTGGCCACTTGATCGAGCGGCATACACGTGAGCGAGGACAGCTCCATCCCAAATTCGAGGAACCGCTCAGTCATTTCGAGTATTGCTCGAGCCTGAGCGTTCGCGCAGCTCACCAATCGTGGTTTCTCTGGCGGCGAGTTCCAAATCTTCGCTAGTTGAAGTTCATCGGGCAGGACAGGATCGAGCTTGATACCAAGGAACTCGGCGACATTTTCCAAGTTCTTCACCTTGACCTCGGGCAGTTCGCTTGCGTAGTCAAAGATGTCCACGCTTGCTCTTCCCGTGATCGAGATGTGGCCATAGACGCTTGTGTGCGGCTCGGAGCCAAGCCGGCCAACTCCGAGTGGGATACCTAGTGCCCTGGCCCTTTGAATGAGATACGGCCAATCCGTTCTATTGGCTTCGAAACCTGCTACTATATGCGGGTCGAATTTCGTCAGGTACCCAATGAATTCACAGATCATATCATGGTCAGACATGTTTGATCGCGTGAAACTGCGAAGCTGGCCGTCGCTTGTCGCTGCAGAGATTATGGAAACCGGATTCTTTGCTGCATGAGGAGAGCCCTTCTCTGCGAACGCGATAGGTGCGAAGGCCAGCACACGAAGCTCTGGGACACCTTCCAAAGAGCTGGGGTGAGGAGAACCAATCGCAATGTAGGCGTGGTTTACCCCGGCTTCTGGAAGACTGCATTTCTCGACTTGCAGCTCATTCCATCGGCAAGGTATCAAGTCTCTGTCAAGCAGGTACACCGAAGCGTACCGAATGTCTTCCCCAAGAACCTGATGCACCAGCTCGTTCTTGGCGAGGTTTTTTGCAACCTCTTCAAGCGCCCCAGTCGAATTGCAAGTGACCTTGACAGCTGTCACCGATCGATTGAGTAGTTTCTTCTTCTCGATCGAGACGTCTAGGATGTCGTCACGCTTAGCCTTTGACGGGGACAAAGTTTCGGCGAGAATTTCGGGAGACGAACCTTCCTTTGGGATCGCGTGGAAACGAGGCTTGAAAGTACTGTCGACTATGAGGACATCTTTACCTTGGTCGTCTATTCCCCACAGTCGGATCTCTGATCCTTCGGGTGTTGTCTCACCATTTATATCCAGCAGGAAGAACCTGAGAGTCTTCAAAGCGGCGCACCCCTAACTGTCACTAGACGATGCCGATCGAGCTGCTAGCCTAAGCACGCACGCATCTTCTCCATCTGCATAGTACCGTTTGATCTCAGAAAATCTTCGGAACCCCATTTGCTCGTAGAACAAGATGGCTTCCTGGTTCCCTTTTCGCACCTCGAGATGAATTTCCTGAAGTCCTTGTTCCTTAAGTTCGTGTGTTAAGGCCGATAATAGCGCCGTGCCTATGCCTCGCCGACGGTGACGTGGATGCACAGCGACGGACACAACATGTCCATCGCTTCCTTTGGCGGTCGCAACGGCGTATCCGATAACCTTCCCAGCCTCGACCGCAACGAAGAAACGCTTGTGCTCGGTCCGGATCAAATCATGAATAAGGTTCGAGGGATACGGGTCGAGGAAACACTCCCTTTCAACTGCGTAGACTCCGGTTCTGTCTGGTTCTTCCACGAGGCGAATCAGGTATGACAAGCAGCTCCGCGCCATTCTTCGAGCCCATACTGGTCAGGGCGCAAGATGAAAGTAGTGCTTTCGGTTTCGATTCAGAAGGCGACGCAGGGCACATCTGCCAGACTCTAGCCTTGACGCGAGTCCGTGGCCCCGCCCGAGAGCTAGGAACGCGCTTCCCACTCTACAAAACTATAATAAAAGGTTCCAAATCGTACGCTACGGCTCTTGGTCCAAGAGGAGGAAGTAACAATTTCGGAGAAGCGCCTAGACCACTGGGGAATAGCGAACATATACTCCTCATTCAACAACACTGTCGTCCACATAACCGACCTGACAGGAGCGGAGACAGTTTCTAGAAGTTCCGGCGGACAACACGTGAAGGCAGACAGACTTCAGGGCTCCCCTTACGCGGCCATGCAGTCCGCCGCGGCAGCTGCGAGAACCGCGAAGGATAGAGGGATTACCGCCCTTCACATTCGAGTCAGAGCCCCAGGCGGGCACGGTGCACGCACCCCTGGCCCAGGCGCGCAGGCGGCAATACGCATGCTAGCCAGGGCTGGCTTCAGGATTGGCAGGATCGAAGATGTGACTCCCGTTCCACATGACGGAACACGCCGGCCGGGCGGGCGCAGGGGAAGACGCGTCTAGGCTTCCGTGAGACCGCGATCATTCCTTTGAAAGCCTTTGCCTGGGCGCCTTTGAGTCGCCCGAACCAGTTGCAGGGTTCCGCTCGGAATCGTCAACTATTCAGACACTAAGTGCGGGATTTATACGAACCAAGTCCGGGACTTGCTATAGCTATGCTCAATACAAGTTTGCAATAGTATTCCTGGAATTCTGCTGAGGTCTACCTCTTGGCTCAAACCCAAATGGAGATTCATCCCGTCGTAGTCTTGGTAATGTTATTTCTCGCTGCTGCTTCTGGGGCAGCTCCCGTTCTCGATGCCACCGACGACCTTGGCTACCTTTCACTCTTGGACCAGCTTGATGCGGACGAGGCTTGGAGCGTTGTCGACCACTTGGCGAGTGACAGTTTTGAAGGTAGAAGAGCCGGCACGCTAACAGCTGATCTCGCCTCTGAGTATATCGCAGGATACTTCGCCTCGATCAGGCTGGAGCCTGCTGGTCAGACTGGAACCTACAGAACCAAGTTTGCGATACCATTGTGGCAACTCGTCCAACTGCCAAACCTAGCATTGCTGGATGCAGGCGGCAATACCTTACTAGATTTCAAATACAGAAAGGACTTCAACGTGATCCCAGGGAGCGGCGAAGGAGACTACTCGGCTGAGGTTGTTTTCGCAGGTTATGGGATATCTGCGAACAATATCGGCTATGACGATTACGCCGACATATCAGCCCGCGCGAAGATTGTGTTGGCTATAGTGGGAGCACCGCCCTCCGATCGTTTCCGGGACCGCGACTACGAGGCTTCGTATGTAAAGGCTGAGAACGCGTTCAGGCACGGCGCCGCGGGCCTGATTTTGATCGACAGCCCGGCCGACCCTACTCCTCACTACGTCGAGAGAACAAGGTGTGGCTGTTGCTGGAGGATCTATGAGGGACTAACGATACTAGGAGGAGCGGTCGGGCTGGCTGACGCACTACTCAAGGACAGCGGTCTGACCTTGGATTCAGTCCAGCGGATGATCAATCGGGATCTGAAACCACAATCATTTGACCTCCGCAAGCGGCTCCACGTATCGGTAGCGGTGAGTTTCACCGAGAATCCAAACGCCTACAATGTTCTGGGTTTCATCCCCGGCTCTGACCCCGGCGCGTCGAGGAAAACTGTGATCATAGGCGCACATTATGACCATTGGGGGAAGGATGTGGACGGAAGCATCTTTCGCGGCGCGAACGACGATGCTTCCGGCATAGCTGTCATGATGGAGATCGCTCGCGTCTTCTCAGCTGACGTAAGGCCGAAGTCGTCGGTGCTGTTCACGGCCTGGAGCGGTGAGGAGGAAGGGTTCTACGGCTCGTATGCTTATGTGAATCATCCTTACTTCCCTCTCGGAGAGACCATCGCCTATCTCAACCTCGACATGGTCGGATATGGGCAGCAACTGTCTGCACATGCATCAGAAGCTCACAAAACCTTGCGCGATGTTGTGAGCGAAAGCGCCGAGATGCTGGGCATGCCTCTCAGTGTCCAAGGCTATACCGGCGGTAGCGACCAGGTTCCCTTCGAGCAGAAAGGAGTGCAAAATGTTATCCTCATCTACTGGCCTGATGACCTCTACCACACGCCTGCGGACACAGCCAGTCACGTATCGAGAAGGAACTTGATCGAGACCGCCAGACTCACCGCTCTTATCGCGCTGAGGCTCTCCAAAGCTACGGTTGCGAGGAGGCTGTTGACGGCAACAGAGGGAACTGCACCGGTCAGTCGCACATCAACGCCCAAGACCGAATATGAGACAGGAACATTTTGGAAGATTATCACACAATCCACTATTGAGATAGCATTGGGGCTGGCGTCCGCAATTGTCATTGTAGCTGCGGCTTTCTACTTTCAGAGACGCAAAAGGTAGAATCCTGCATTGATAGCTGCCTCTTCCCTCCTCCCGCAGCGAACGCTAGGTTTTTAGTTGTGTTCCTTTTAGCGGTCTGGCCGAGGTGTGAAAGAAATGGCAAGTCTAGCTCAGCTTAGGACAACCATGCTTGCCACGATTCTCCTAACACTGGTTATCTTCGTTGGATTTCTTGGGGCTGTATCCCTTCTCTACAGCGCGGCAACTGAGATGAATCTGTCCCCGATGAATACCCTTCTGGGGTCGTTTGTGCTGGCCTTCATTTTCCTCGGGATACAGTTTCTGATCAGTCCTTCAATCGTTGCGTGGTCGACGAGGCTTCACTACCTTAAACAGGGCGAATATCCCTGGCTTGAGAACACAGTCAAGGAGCTTGCCGCTGCCAGTGAAGTTCCGATGCCGAGGCTGGCAGTAGTTCCAAACCCTACGCCAAACGCTTTCGTCTTTGGGAACTCGTCGTCCAACATGACGCTCGCTGTTCATGAGGGGTTGTTGAGGCAGCTGAATGAGGACGAGGTTAGAGGCGTTGTCGCTCATGAACTCGGCCATATCAAACATCGTGACTCCATCGTGATGACCGTTCTCTCGGCGATTCCGTTACTGGCCTACGTCATTGCTAGGAGCACACTGTTCATGGGCTACGGTGGGCGTGACAGAGATAGAAGTGCGGGATACCTGGCTATTGCAGGCATGGTCGCGCTGGTCGTGTACTTTGTCGCTCAACTTCTTGTTCTCAGGCTAAGCCGGCTGAGAGAGCACTTTTCGGACGCATACTCAGGCTACCTGACCGGCTCTCCTAGAAGTCTCGAGAGCGCCCTCACAAAGATCGCCTATGGCCTGTCGTTGCGACCAGAAGAGCCTGCGGGCGTCAGGGCACTGTACATCTCCGACCCAGCGCTAGCGAAAAGTGAAGTTCAAGGCATTCTAGACAGGCGGGGCGAGTATGACTTGGACCATGACGGGGTTCTTGACGAGAGAGAACTTCAGCTTGCGATGGAGAAGGAAGCAAGGTCAATGTGGAGGGGCCTGAACGAGGCGTTCTCCACGCATCCCCCCACCTACAAACGAATACTCGTGCTCAGACAGATTGAGGACGAAATCCGGCAGGGCACAGGCGAGGCCCAAATCTACAGATCAATCTGAACTTGAACGTCGACGGTGACTCCTCGCCTGAAGGCTCTGCAGGCAGTGCCACCTGCCTAAAATAATTGGGCCAGAATGGTTCGTCAGGGAACGAGATTGAAAGGCGACCTGAAGCGGACCCTCGAGGAGCATGAACGCTGGAGAGCAGAGCAATGCCTGAACCTAATAGCCTCCGAGAATGTCACGAGCCCAAGCGTTCGTAGGATCTTGGGCTCCGACCTAGGGCATCGCTACACGGCACAGGACCGCTTCTACCTAGGATCGAAGTTCACCGATCATGTCGAAGACATTGCGAGACGACTGGTTTGTGATTTGTTCGGGTCGGAATGGGCAGATGTGACGCCGCTGTCGGGTCACCTGGCCGACATGACACTGGTTTCAACATTTGCTCGGCCGGGCGACAGGATCTTGACGATAGGCACCGACCACGGAGGATACCCGGGTATTTCCGAGATGGGCTACCCAAGGATACTTGGCCTGGAGAATATTCACTTTCCTTTTGACAAGGACAGATGGAACATACGGAGGGACGCGACTGTTGAACTGATCACAAGCAAGAATCCGCGCTTGGTCGTTCTTGGCTCAAGCTACATACTATTCCCGCATCCCATCGAAGAAGTTGCTAAGGCATGCGTTGAGACGGGTGCCACGCTGGCTTATGATGGATCTCATGTCTTGGGTTTGATTGCGGGGGGTGCTTTCCAGCAGCCTCTGAGAGAGGGTGCAAGAGTTCTAGTCGGCTCAACTCACAAGAGCTTCTTCGGGCCTCAAGGGGGGATCATCGCCTCATTCAAGGAAGAGGGCCGGAGGATGAAACAGATGATCTTCCCCGCCCTCATGGACAATGCGCATTGGAACAGAATCGCGGCGCTTGCACAGGCGCTCCTTGAGGCGAAGAGATTCGGGCGACGGTACGCAAGCCAGGTTATTAGGAACAGTCGCGCTCTCGCGCAAGCTCTGGAGGAGGCGGGCGTTCGCGTCAGGTGTAGAGAATACGGCTACACGGCCTCACATCAAGTCCTCCTAGACATGGATCGAATTAAAGATGGCGAGAAGAT
>Ga0209725_1000226_pt1 | contig 34794 bp, 34 predicted proteins | sample I18A1metaG_FD_184145 | JGI IMG/M metagenome (GOLD analysis project Ga0209725, IMG submission 184145) | Lake sediment bacterial and archeal communities from Gulf of Boni, Indonesia to study Microbial Dark Matter (Phase II) - ​I18A1 metaG... | ecosystem: Environmental > Aquatic > Freshwater > Lake...
GTAGAACAGAATTGACTTTGCTGGATCCTCTGGCCAACGCTCTCTCCACGCTAAGCAACAACGAACGAAGGCACAAACGTGAATGCCTCGTTTGGCCCGCTTCCAAGCTGATGGGGCAAGTGTTGCGAGTCATGCAGAAGAACGGATACATCGGAGAGTTCGAGTACATCGACGACGGACGCTCAGGCAAGTTCAGAGTCCAACTGCTGGGCCGCATTAACAGCTGCGCAGTCGTCAAACCTCGCTACTCAGTGAAGTCCGAGAGGATAGAAGACTGGGAGAAGAGGTTCCTTCCTTCAAGAGAAGTAGGATTGCTCATCATGAGCAGCCCGAGCGGTGTTCTCTCACAGCGGGACGCCAAGGAGCGCAATGCCGGCGGCAGACTGCTTGCGTATGTATACTAGATGACCGACGAGAGCAGATCCAGAATGGCAAAAGGGTCACAATACAACCTCCAGTACCGAAGGAGAAGAAACGCGAGAACTGACTACGCAAAGAGGAGACGCCTCGTCCTCTCCGGGCTGCCGAGACTAGTTGTTCGGCCCGCCAGCAAACACATCACAGTCCAAGTCGTCGAAGCAGAAGCAACCGGGGATAGGGTGCTCGCGTCTGCGCATTCATCAGATCTGAAAGAGTACTCGTGGAAAGGAGCCGGAGGAAACGTTCCTGCAGCCTATCTCACAGGCGCGTTGGCGGGTTACAGAGCGAAGGGAAAGGGAGTCGAGGAAGCTGTCTTGGATGTCGGAACAAGGCCCGTCACTACGGGCTCACGCTTGTTCGCAGCGATGAATGGAGCCCTAGACTCCGGAATGAAGATACCTCACAGCGCGAACGTACTACCGACCAAGGAACGACTTCGAGGCGAACACATCGCTGCTTACGGGAAGATGCTTGCTGCGAATGCGGATCAGTATCAGAAACGTTTTTCGAGCTACCTGAAGCACAAGCTCAAGCCGGAAGACATGCCCGCTCACTTTGAAGAAGTGCGCGAGAAGATCTCGAATTCCTTCGAGAAGACGAAGTGAGTATAGTTGAGTAAGAAGCCAAAGGCACCGCATCCACGACGCGGAAAGAAAGAAGAGAGACCTGTGAGGAAGGCCGCGAAGCCTCGGCGGATGCCTCCAAGAGCAGCGAAACAACCCAAGCCTATCGAGAAGGCGGTTGAGGAAGAGCGCGTACTTGCCGAGCGCTACTTGGTTGCAGTTCGAATCGACGGCATGCCAGGCGTCAGGCCTCCGGAAGAAGCAACGCTCAACGCGCTCAGAATGAGGAGGCGCTTCAGTGCCGTCTTGCTTCGGGACAATCCTTCAGTGAGGGGCATGCTTCAACGAGTCAAGGATCACGTAACCTGGAGCGAGGCCAGGAAGGATGACCTCAAGTTGCTGCTGTCGAACCGAGCGAGGACCATAGAAGGTTTGGGGATCAGCAGCAAATTCGTGAAGCAGAAAGCGAGCCTGGCTGGGCTACGTGAGCTTCTCTCGGAGCTTTACTCAGGCAAGTTCACGCTCGCCAAGTTGTGGGAAATAGGCGTCAAACCGGTCTTTCGGCTTCATCCCCCTAGAGGGGGTTTCCCGAGGAGTTCGAAGCGCCCCTTCGCGGACCGAGGCGAGCTCGGGTATCGCAAAGACGGGCTCCACGACCTCTTGACCAAGATGTGCTGATTGTTCGCGGAGCGAGCCGAGCCTAGATAACAGGCTAGTCTTTTACCATGGACCTTATTGGACAGAGCGTTTCTGTCTCGACGATATTGTCAATCCTAGCGATTTGTTCCGTTACTATCCTAGCGACTCTTTCTGGAACTGGTGGGACAATCCCTTTTTCGAACTCTAGCACCGCGAGGACATCAGCCTTTCCAAGGAGCAGATGCGATTCAGCAACTTCATCGTAGTTTATGACGCGATTCATGACCTCCTGTCCCTTGCCCACCTTTGCGTCAATGAAGACGAAAGCGTATGCACGTCGCTCCGGACGGGCTAGGTGCATCTCCTTCATCCTCGACATTGCCGGTACAATCGTGTTAGTATCCCTAACAAGAGGCATCTTTCGTATCTTCCCCGTCACAATATCGAGCATCCGTTCTCTGGGGTCAATAGGTTCCTCCTCGAAAGCGAGCGCAGCCATGATGTCCCACTTGCCCGCGAGCAGGTGAGCCTCCCTTACCTGAGGAACCTTCATGAGACGCGCCATCAGCAGGTCTTCCTTCCCTGTTTGCGCCCGAATTAGCTCGAAAGCTTTGACCATTCGCGGCAAAGTCATCACGACGGACTCGCGTATTGACTACGCTGGAATATATGGCGTTTCATCGCGCCTGAGCTACTGGTATTTCTGGCAGTTGTAGCAGTACCATCGACTATACTGTGGGATCCAGGTCAACGGCTTTCCACACGTAGAGCAAAGCCCGGCTGCTTGAGGTTGAGGACGCATCGCCAACACACTCGGCCTTCGTCTGCGTCCTAACACAACAAAAGCGACCAGTACTCCCAGAACGAAGCTGCCAACTATCTCTATGGTTGTCAGGGTCCCAACGGGCATGAACCCGCCTGCGAGCATGTTTGCCCTCAAGGCGGACTGTAGGGCGTCGATCGCATCCCTTATCGCCTGGAGATAGTTCATTGCCGAGTAGGCTTTCTCAGCGCTGTCGGCCTTCGACTTGGCAGCGGATAGGTCTCCTTGGTTGATCAGAACATACGGAGTCTGTGAGAGCAACTGCGCTGCCGTGCGGAGCAAGAGATCCGCTTGACCGCGTACCTCAGCGTCCCGGTCGAAGACACTGAATTGGCTTTCGTACGGATAGTATGCCATAACCGACGCGACGAAATTCTCTGTTGGATCGAACGAGAAGGGATGCATTAGGCCCAGCATGTGGCCGACTTCATGGATGACGGTATTGGTGAACCCGAAGCCTTTTCCAGGTTGTAGAGGATCCGTGAAGTCGCCTCTCTTGAAGTCATACGTGGAATGACTGATCAAGACAAGGTCATAGAGCGAGACGCCCCAGATCGTTCTATCAAAGTCCGCCTCTTTTACTATCATGTCCTTGAATGTGAAGCCGAACTCATACTTGCCGGAGAAGGCGAAGCAAAACACAGGAATGTCGTACTCCGTCGTGTCGCGTGTGACCTGCATGAAATCTTTGATGTGTCCCTGTCCCTGCGCGTTGAACCAATCATACACCGGCCGTGCATCCACGGCTGGTGATTCTGGTGGCGACCCGTACTTGACCGGGGTCCTTGAATTCAGAATGATTTGCTGAAGCTCTGGATAGTCACTGACACGGGCGTACTTCGTTTCGGCGGTGACGCTTGCCCAAGGCACAAGCGTCTGCCATTCTTTGACGGCGGCTTCTTGGTCAAATGTCTTCGTTATCGGCGGGTCTGTCGTGTCGGTTCGGTTGTCGAAAATTACGACCTTAATCTTGTATGAAGATGCGTAGTTGATCGGGTAAACAAAATCGGGCGCAAAGATGTTGTAGACAGCACCCGACATGTAATCTGCTAGGAACTGGTTCAGCCAGGACTTCCCGTAGGCCGTAGTAAAATCTACAGAGTTGTACGCGTATGCAAGCTGTATGGGCAGCTGTTCAGCTGTCTGTTCAGGCCCAGCCGAGAGGTCAGCGTAGAAAAGCCTCGAATGACCGCCCCACCCGGTCATGTATCGGCGGTTCAGCTGGACTCTAAGGTCGCTGTCTGCGTACGTCTTATTGTAAAAGTGCGATGTGAACTCAACGTCTTTGCCTTGCAACGCGAGCTCAAATTGATCTAGTGTGGTGGACGGCAGACGCTTCGAAAGGTCCGCCAATATCAGCACGTAGCCGCTCTGTGGAAAGCCACCATAGGCCGATTGATGTTGGACCAGCCATGTCTCCACGTCGTCCGCCGGGTAGTATGTGTTCCTGCTCCGGACGTCAAAGTGCGTGTAGTTCAAATAGTAAGCACCCTGTCTCGGCTGCTGGATCTGAAAGAATGAAATGTTCCAGATGACGTTCTGGCGAACCTCCACCTTCGCGTTGGATTGAAGGAACTGAACAAGAGCGTCTGTGAAAGATGCGTCAGGAAATACGTATTCGTAGCTTATCGAATACTGTACGTTTGTGCTGACACCTGGTATCTCGAATAGCTGATATCGTATCGGGGGAGAGTTCCACGTCAGATAGTTCTTGTCGATCAGTGTCGGATCGAACCCTAGAAGCACCACCTTGATGTCAAACGAAGCTGTTCTGGTTGCAACGGCGCTCGAAGTGTTTTGCTGGTCGGCCAATACGAACGAGAATGGAGAAGAGACCACTAGAATCGACAGCAAAACGACGAAGAAATTTCTCGGTTTCAAGCTCGGATCGTCTAGGCAAGAAAGAGCCCACTCTAATAAACCACACCCGCTTCCAGAGCGAAGTGCGGAAGTCAAAGATATTCCGGACAGTTGAGTGGGATAAGCCGAAATAACGCATTGTAAACTAGGGTGCAATACACTGTGTATTGCACCCTGATTTTCTCATCTTCCGAGCCTCAAACGGGCCACCCAGCCTAAGTATATCTCGACTAACTGTCCGACAAGTCATTGACTCTCGCACGCTTCCAGAGCGAAGCATCTAGCCGACGAGCGGTGCCGTATGACAGCCATAGGGTATCAGAGCGACCTTCGCATCTTTGCCTGCATGCCGGACAGCCCGCTGAAACGCGCTACCAACGCTCTTTGCAGCTAGGAGCCCATAAAGGGACGCGTCGTGTTCAGGCAAGGTGGAGACCAGATAGACTCGATGATCGCCAACCAGTCTCTGGATAGAATACTCAACCAGTCTTTCAAGGGTAAACGCTCTCTGGGCTTGCACTGCGCGAACCTTTGACTCGCGTGATGCTGATCCGACTGAAGGAAACTTGCCAAGGCCATTTGCGCATTCTGCAACTATGATCATGATACCATGGTCTTTGCAGCCTGATGCGGTCATGATCGCGCTTCGGGACGCGTCGAAGAGAGTCCGATCCCACACGACGCCGCCCGCGCTTGATATGATTATGTCTGCTTTCCGTTGAATAGGGGGCCTGAAGATCCTTCCTGCCACGACGCAAGCCTGCTGGAACGTTTGTAAGAAATCTCCAGCGAAGATCCCGGCGATCTTCCCGTCTGGTCGCTCCACTATGTGAATTGCGAAGTCGACGCGGGCGATCTGTGACACGCGAAGAAGTGTCTCATAGGTTGGGTTTCCGGAAAGGACTCCTGGAAGTCTTGGACTCCTCAGCGTGGAGCGAAGGCTGGATTTCACGGTCTTCTCCGATGCCAGCCCGGGAACTAGGAAACTTGGGCCGCCGCTATATCCCCAGAATGGGTTGACAGCAACATTTGTCACAACGCATCTGATCTCAGCGCTAGCGAACGCCTCATTGAGAAATATCTCAGTACCGTCGTCGAGTTGTCCTACCTTCGCACCCGCTGACGCTTTGGGGTCGTGCACCATCAGCGGGCATGGCGCTTCCTGATTCCTATTGGATACTGCTGGGCTTGAGTGCGACTGCGTTGGGTCGGCACCACGTTCAAGAAGGCATAGACTTGCGTTTGCGTGAAGGAGTTCTTTCGCCAGTAGATTTGCAAAAGAAGAGCACAGTGCAGAGTCGGCATCGAACGCTATGACCGTTTTCTTTGCGCGACTCGCCGCTTCATGGAGAGTCTTGTCTCCCATCGGGTGCTTCAAGGAGACAGCAAGCACTTCTTCGACGTTTTCGCTGACTGAGCCTTCAAGGGGTCGCAGGAAACCGAGCAGGTTCTCATCTGGTATGGCAACTGGCACCTCAGTACCCCCGTAAGGCAACCAGAATTCCAACCGCGCTTCTCCTGATCAAGAGTCGAACTTGTCGCCCGACGTCGGAACCTGTGGAATGCAAGAGAACTAATTAAAACAGCGTGATGATGGGTATCATAGGCGCATCTGTATGGCAAGCCGCTCGAAGAAGAGGAAAGTCAAAAGGCCTTATTCGCGCGATCTTGAAGCAGAACTCTGCCGTATTCTTATCAAGACCGGCGCGACCAAGTTCGGCCTCTTCAAACTTTCCAGCGGAAAGCTCAGCCCATATTACGTCGACCTTAGAATGATTCCTGGAGACCCCAAAGGGCTTCGGACAGTCATTCAGATCTTCGAGCGCATGGCACGATCAGGCGTAGGGATTTCACGTTTTGATAGAATTGCAGGCGTTCCCACCGCGGGAGTCCCATACGCTTCGATCCTTGCCTACCAACTTTCGAAACCTTTCCTCTATGTCAGAAGAGAAGCAAAACCGCACGGCGGCGAGAGAAGAGTCGAAGGACAGCTGCTCCCAGGTGAGCGTGTCATGATTGTCGACGATCTCATAACAACAGGAAAGAACACGCTCCAAGCCGCCGAAGCCGTGCGTGCAGAGGGCGGACAAGTGCAACATGCCCTAGTCCTAATAGATAGACAAGAAGGAGGCGAATCAGCACTCGCTCAGGTCGGGCTGAAGTTGCACGCGTTCACGACGATCTCGAAGATCGCGCGCCGGCTGCGCCAGTCGGGAGTAGTCGAGGACGAGCAGTACGAAGCAATACTTGCTCAGATCGCGAGATAAGAGGCTGGCTCAAAGACAGCGTAAACCCATCCGCATTCTCGAACGTGAGGTGGCCTATCTTCGCTTGAGCGCTTCAACAAGTGATGAGGCAGCCGTGTACGGATCAACCGCGCGTTCAGCAACCTTTTTCGCGTATTCTGTGAAGGCTTGACTTTGACGCAAGTCAGGGATGAACTCGAACTCGAGCTCTTGCCGTACCGCAGCCAACAGCTGAGTTTCACCGTCCATGAGTCCACCTTTCACTAGGCCGCGCTTCGCAATGTACTCCTGATGCTCTTCGACGGCCGCAAGTAGCTCAGGAATTCCGCTTGGCTTCAGAGAGTTTGTCAGCAGTACTTGGGGCTGCCAGTCTCGTTCGGCTCCACATGTCTGCAGCATGCTCCTGATGTCCAGCAAGGTTCTGTTTGCGCCCGGCAGGTCTGATTTGTTTACCGCAAAGACATCGCCTATCTCCATGAGCCCCGCTTTGAGAGCTTGAATTTCGTCTCCCCAACCTGGGGAGAGCACGACTATCACTGTCTGGGCCAATTGGACTATGTCAAGATCTGTTTGACCTGCGCCAGCAGTCTCTACTATGACATAGTTCCATGAGGAAGCATCAAGTATCCTCACAACGTCTGCCGCGGCTCGGCAAAGCCCGCCGACGGATCCTCTAGTTGCCATACTTCTGATGAAGACGTTTGGGTCTTCGGTTAGGTCCTTCATTCTTATCCTGTCTCCCAATAGGGCTCCTCCCGAGAACGCGCTGCTCGGGTCGATGGCAACTACCGCAGCTTTCTTTCCAGAGGAGCTCAGCTCTTTGCAGACTGCAGCTATGAGAGTGCTCTTGCCCGAGCCTGGTGGGCCTGTGACTCCTACGATAGCGGCTCGCCCGGTCTCTTTGAACAACATCTTGACTGTTTCCTTCGCAGCGTTCCGATCGTTCTCAACTTTCGAGATCAGACGAGAGAGCGACCTCCGGTCTCCCTTCACCGCATCTCTAACGAGTTCGCTCAGACTGTTCTCTGGTCCCGCGTTCATTTGTGATCACGGTTGCGCGTTGATTCGAGATTGGATCGATCCATTGGATCATCCTAGAATGATGTTTTTGGTTTGTATTCGCCGAAGACTTCTCTGAAGATATCGCTGATCTCGCCATTTGTGGCGCCTGCTTTCACCGCTTCAAGTATCTCAGGCATGAGATTCGCTGATGTTCCAGCAGCGGATTTCAAGTCCTGCAATGCATGATCGACTCGTTGCTTGTCTCGTGAGCTCTTGTACGCTCGAAGCTTCTCAAGCTGTCTAGCTTCCGCCTTTGGGTCAACCCGATGAATTGTGAACCTAAGAGTCTCCCTGTCGGCGAACTTGTTGAGTCCAACGACAGTTCTGTCCCCGCTGTCTTGCCGCAGTTTGGCGTCGTACGCGCTTCGCCTGATCTCGTCCTGCATGTACCCGGATTCGATCGCAGCAAGCGCGCCCCCCATCCCGTCGATCTTCTGAATCTCGTCGTTGACTCTTCTCTCAATCTCGTCGGTTAGGTATTCCATGTAGTACGACCCCCCAAGTGGATCGACAGCACCAGTGATTCCCGACTCGTACGCTAGAATCTGCTGTGTCCTCAGAGCTATCCTTACGGCCTCTTCAGTAGGCAAGCACAGCGCTTCGTCGAACGAGTTCGTGTGAAGCGACTGAGTCCCGCCGAGAACCGCGGCAAGCGCCTGGAGCGTAACCCGGACAATGTTGTTGTGGGGTTGCTTCGCTGTCAGACTCTCTCCGCTTGTCTGAGTGTGGAACCTCAACATCCAAGACTCTTTCGTTTGGGCGTTGAACATATCCTTCATGATGTTGGCCCAGATTCGGCGTGCCGCCCGAAACTTCGCGATCTCCTCAAAGAAATCGCTCTGGCATGCAAAGAAAAAGGACAGACGTGGCGCGAAGGAATCGACCGCCATTCCTCTGTCCAAGCATGTCCTAACATATTCGATCGCGTTCGCGAACGTAAACGCAAGTTCTTGGACCGCGTTGGCTCCTGCTTCGCGAATGTGGTATCCGCTGACACTGATCGGGTACCACTTTGGTACCCGCTTCGCACAATAGTCTATCAGATCGGCGCAGAGTCTCAGGGAGGCTCGGGGATGATAGATGTATGTGTTCCTCGCAACGTATTCCTTGAGGATGTCATTCTGCGTGGTTCCTCTCAGAAGATCTGGTGATACTCCTCTTTCCTGCGCGACGGCCACGTACATCGCCAGCAGTGTTGGCGCAGTCGAATTGATGGTCATGGAAGTGCTTACCTTCTCGAGAGGAATATCCTTCAGCAGCGTGCGCATGTCATCCAGGGTATTGACAGGGACCCCAACTTTTCCAACCTCTCCCTGTGAACGCGGGCTATCCGCGTCAAGCCCAAGCTGAGTAGGAAGATCGAAAGCGACGCTCAGCCCGGTCTGTCCCTGCTCCAAGAGGTATCTGAATCGTTCATTGGTCTCCTCGGCGCTGCCGAAGCCACTGTATTGCCTCATCGTCCAGACTCTCTCTCTGTACATCGTCGGATAGATCCCTCGAGTGAATGGGTACGTCCCTGGCTTGAAACCGGTCTCAACTTCCGAAACCGGAGGCGTTCCAACGTAGAAGGGGCTCACAGGAATACCGGAAGTCGTAAACACCTCTTTCGCCGATGACATCTCTTGCTCCTTCATATTGAGCGCACAATCTCGCAGAAAGACGTAGAAAAAGTGCTTATAGCTTATGCCCCTAAAGTCTGAGGAAGTCAGGAGCGGACACGGTGCTATGTCTCCGACGGATCGTAACTTCTGGAAGACGACTTTGAGACGGTTAAGGGCAAAGCGCAGAACATCATCCGGTCTCCGGTCAAGAGATCAGACGCGCCTTCTCACCGCAGTCCAGAGAAAATGGGAGAGGCAGGTCTTGAGTGGTTGGCTCTCGGACAACCCGGAACGCAAGGCGGACTTCGAGAACGCCTCTGGAATGTCATTGAGCCGAATATACACTCCCAAAGATGTCGCTTCAGTAGACTGCGTGGAAGACCTAGGGCTTCCGGGCGCTTACCCCTACACACGCGGTATCTATCCCACGATGTATCGTGGTCGATTCTGGACAATGCGCATGTTCTCGGGATTCGGTACGCCTGAGGATACCAATCGCAGGCTCAGATATCTGCTTGAGCACGGCGAAACCGGCCTCAGCATAGCTTTTGACATGCCCACTCTCTACGGGTACGACGCCGATCACCCGAGATCGATCGGGGAAGTCGGAAAGTGTGGCGTATCGGTTTCCTCACTTGAGGATATGGAGCACATATTTGCTGGCATTCCGGTCGGCAAGGTGAGCACGTCCATGACGATCAACGCTCCTGCGGCCGTGCTGACTTGCATGTATATCGCTGTCGCCGAGAAACAGGGTGTGCCCCCAGACCATTTGAGAGGAACCGTGCAAACTGACATCCTCAAAGAGTACATCGCCCAGAAGGAATGGAATTATCCACCTGAGGCGCACCTTCGGATAATTCGAGACATGATTGTATATTCAACAAGAAACCTTCCCCAATGGCACTACGTCAGCGTCAGCGGATACCATATTCGCGAAGCGGGATCAAGTGCTCTTCAAGAGCTGGCATTCACGCTCGCCGACGGTTTCGAATACGTCAAGCTAGGCTTGAAAGCCGGTCTCGACGTTGACGACTTCGCGCCTCGACTCTCTTTCTTCTTCAACTGTGGAATGGACTTGTTTGAGGAGATTGCGAAGTTTCGAGCGGCACGCCGAATCTGGGCGCACGTGATGAAAGAAAGGTTCCACGCTAAAGATCCTCGATCTATGCGGCTCAGATTTCACACTCAAACGTCCGGGGCATCGCTCACGTGGCAGCAACCTTTGAACAACATTGTTCGCACTACGATCGAAGCACTTGCGGCGGTGCTCGGGGGAACGCAGTCTCTCCACACTAACTCATACGACGAGGCATGGGCGCTACCCTCGGCAGAGGCTGCGACGATCGCGCTGAGGACCCAACAGATCATAGGTGAAGAGACAGGGGTCGCGGATGTGATCGACCCGCTCGGCGGCTCGTACTACCTCGAGTCCTTGACAAATCAGATGGAAATACGATCGTATGAATACTTCGACAAGATTGAGTCTCTCGGGGGAGTGCTTCCTGCTATTAATGATGGATTCTTCCAGAAAGAAATCGCTGACACTGCCTACAGGTACCAGAGACAAATCGAACGCGGTGAAAGAGCGATCGTCGGGGTCAATAGGTATTCGATCAAGGAACAGCCGCCCATCAATACTTTGAAGGTCGACCCTGTCGTCCAAGATCAGCAGATTCGCAGACTAGGGGAACTCAGGGCTCGTCGCAACAGTGTACGAGTCAAGGCAACTCTAGAAGACTTACGCCGCGCACTTGAAGATGACAAGACGAACTGTATCGGGCCGATCCTTAACGCGGTGAGAGAGTATGCAACGCTTGGCGAGATCGTAGACGTTGGTCGACAAGTCTTCGGAGATTGGAGAGAACCAGGGATTCTCTAGAACCTAGGCGGATCCGAACGTTAACGTTATCAGAGTCACGAGGGACCTACTGACCAAGGTGAGGAACTGCGCAAACAGTGGCAATGAGAGCGCCCGAACCTAAGGCGGGGGCGGGCATCAGGGTCCTCGTCGCCAAACCCGGGCTAGGGAAGATCTGAACAGCCAAACGGGCACGACAGAGGAGCACTGATTCTCTGCAGGGCATTCCGAGATGCCGGCATGGAAGTCATCTATGCGGGGCTATTGGCGACTCCCGAACAAGTCGCACAGATGGCCATCGATGAGGACGTTGATGTTGTAGCAATGAGCCTTCTCAACGGTGCGCATCTAACCGCTTTCCCTAGGGTCGCTGCATTACTGCGCGAGAAAGGTGCCGGCGACATAATCTTGGTCGGCGGCGGGATAATCCCAGAAGAAGACAAACCAGTACTGGAGAAAGAACGAATAACGGGTAACTTTGGGCCTGGGACCCCCCTCAACCAGATCATCAATCACATTGTTGAGAGAGTAAAGAAAGAGAGACCGCACAAATAGACGCACGAGTCCAACTCTTCGATCATGGTCTAGACGACGACAGTCGTCAAATCTAGTTTCATTGGCGCATGCCTAGCCTAGGCTCTTCGTGCATTGCGTCTACTCCAACTTGAGAGAGCCTGGCAGCATACCCCGAAGCTCCAAGACAAGTCAGCAAACAAAGCGCTTTATCATACAATATGTTCACCAGTCTGGCTTCGAGGCGGAAGTCTGTGAGGAAAGTGGCTGTTGTTGCTGGCGGAATCTCCCGGTACGAAAGACCGAGACATGAGACGCAGGAAGAGATGGTTGCCCAGGCCATGAAGGAGGCTCTTGAGGGCACCCCTAGTCTGTCGATCAACGACATAGACAACCATGTTTGTTCTTACTTCAGCGACCACTTCGAACAGCAACTTGCATTTTCGTGGATACCAAACGACTACCTCGGTTTGGCTCCAAAGCCTGTGTTCAGAGTTGAGAACGGTGGAGCTGGACCCGGCACCGCGATCAGAACTGCTTGGGCGCTAGTGGCATCTGGTCTCTCTGAGATTTGCCTCGTGAGCGGTTTCGAGAAGCAAGGAGAGGTTTCATCAGCGAAGGCAAATGAATTCATCGCGTTAGCAAGCGACACCGACTTCGATTTTCCAGTTGGCGGCTACTACACTGGATATTACGCTGCAATGGAGGCACGTCACATGTACCTCTACGGCGAAACAGAGGAGGATCTTGCCTTGATCGCCGTCAAGAATCGTAACTACAGCCTCGACAATCCTTACGCGCAGTGGCCCGTGGAATGCTCAGGAAGGAAGATTACCGTTGACGATGTTCTGTCATCTCGCCTAATCGCTTGGCCCTTGAAAGTACTGGACTGCTGTCTGTTAAGCGAAGGAGCAAGCGTGATCGTGCTGGCCTCTCAGAAGCTTGCGAAGAAAATCACTGACACGCCTGTCTGGATTACGGGGCTCGGTCTGGGGAGCGACATGATGAGGCCAGGGGACCGCCCCGACAATCCAGGGTTCCATGGCATGTTTCCAAGCGAGGCCAGAGCTTACCCGAGACATGCGTTGAAGCCGCGTGAGCCCTACCCCGAGATGTCGAACTTTGGAGCCTGCAAGGTCGCCGCCAGGACAGCATACAAGATGGCAGGGATCAAGAAACCGCTGAAGGAAATTGACGTTGTTGAGATACACGACGCGTACGATTCGAGCGAGCTTCAGACCTACGAAGACCTAGATTTCTGCAAGAGAGGCGAAGGGAAGAAGCTGATCAGAGAAGGACAAACCTATGTCGACGGCGAGATTCCAGTGAACGTAAGTGGAGGTCTCGAAGGCTTTGGCCACCCTGTCGGTTCGACAGCAATTGGTCAAACCGTGGAACTGTTCTGGCAGTTGAGACAAGAGATCGGGAAGAAGCACAGAAGCAGTGCGACCCAAGTCAAGGGCGCAAAGGTTGCGCTCAACCACAGCCACGCAGGAACCGGGACCGCGATAGCGGTCATGATCATGGAACGGTGATAGAAGTGCGACCTGACAAAGTTGTGAAAGAAAAGAAGCCCGACGCGAAATGGGACGAGTGGGGCCGCCTCGGAAGGTGGAACGTCGTCGGCTACAAGATCATCGAGGGAGACAAGGGCCACAGGCCTGACAAACTCGAAAAGGCGCGGTATATGCTCGTCAACCGACCATGGGACGTAATGTATGAGCACAGCTACGGACTAGTTTCAAGATTCTTCGAAGGGCTCATGGAGAAGAAACTGCTTGGAACAAAATGCCCAAAGTGCGGTGACGTGTTCTGCCCGCCAAGAGCACACTGCTGGAGAAACAAGTGCAAGCTAGCTGAAACTCAATGGATTGACATGCCGATGCGAGGCACCCTCCATTGCTTCACTGTTCTGGGCTTCGCGGGCGAGGCCTTTCTGTCAGACTTGCCGTTCATACTTGCGTACGTGAGAGTTGAGGGAGCGAACACTCTCATCGCAGGCCGTCTGGTGGGCATGGAGCCAGAAGATGTGGAGTGCGACATGGATGTGGAGATCAAGTTCGTCGAGCGCCCGACGGGCACCCCGATGGACATTTACTTTGTTCCAGCAGGCCCGCCGTTGGGCAGAAGATCAGCTGAAGAGAAGGCGCGAATTAGAAAACAGCTAGAACCGATACGGACGTGGGTGAAAGAGCGGTTCGATGAACAGCTTTCGGAATAGTCTTCTGCGATACGTTATTAAACAAACTAGCGTCAACTTGCGCCGGTCCCAAGTACTCCTCAATCGTGCAGGTAAGGATCATGGCGAGACCGCTCGCAAGCATAGTCTCCGCTGGGGTGACGAAATTTGGCGTTAGGGAAGGGGTTTACAGCCGCGAATTGTTCGCGGAGGCTGCGCAAGAAGCATTCCAGGCCTGCCCCAACCTATCACCCAAGAAAGATATCGACGGCCTCTTCGTGGGGCAAATGAGCGAGTCGTATGAACATCAGGCACACGTCGCGCCGATGATTGCTGACTGGGTTGACCTGCTGCCCATTCCTGCTGTCCGGACAGAAGCAGCCTGCGCATCTTCTAGTGTCGCACTGAGATGTGCACTGCTTGCGATCAAGTCTAGAATGCATGACGTTGTCCTAGTTGGAGGCGTCGAGAAGATGACGAATCTCCCAACCGCTGATTCAACTGAGTACTTGGCTATGGCATCGGATTTTCCATTCGAACAATGGCATGGCATCTCATTCCCGGGAATATTCGCGATGATGGCAACCGCTCACATGGCGAAATACGGAACCACTCAAGAACAGCTGGCCAGGGTCGCGGTTAAGAATCACGAAAACGGAACGCTAAATCCGAAAGCACACTTCCAGAAGAGAATAACAATCGACGATGTTCTCTCATCTCGCACAGTAGCGTGGCCTCTAAGACTCTACGACTGCTCGCCAATATCGGATGGTGCAAGCTGCGTTCTACTTGCCGCGCCGAAACTCGCGAAGAAGTTTACTGATACTCCAGTTCACATAATCGGCTCAGGGCAAGCTCAGGACACCCTCGGCCTCTTCGAAAGGGATGACTTGACAACGATGAGCGTGACGAAACTCGCGGCCAAGAACGCCTATGAGATGGCGGGGATAAGAACGAAACAGATCGATGTAGCTGAGGTACACGATTGCTTCACGATCGCCGAAATCATAGCCTACGAGGCTCTCGGCCTATGCAAGCCTGGCAAGGGAGGGAAGCTCATTGATGAAGGCGTCACGGGACTCGGCGGAAAGACACCGGTCAACACAAGCGGCGGATTGAAAGCCAAAGGGCATCCCGTGGGCGCCACTGGAACTGCCCAAGCCTGTGAGATCTACCTGCAGCTTACAGGTCAAGCGGGCAAGCGTCAAGTAAAGGGCGCAGAGATCGGGCTCACCCAGAACGTCGGCGGCTCGGCGTCGACGGGAGTGGTGCACGTCTATCGCAGAGGCGACTAGAATGGCGCTCACTCCACCCCCCACGATAGAGAGCTTCTACAAGTTCTGCGCCGAAAAGAAACTGATGGGATTGACCTGCAATCGATGCAAGAGAGTCACGGTCCCTCCTCGAAGCACGTGCGCCCACTGCGGGAGTTCCGACCTCGGCTGGACAGAACTGCCGAACAGGGGTAGGCTCGTCACGTACACTGTGATACATTTTCCCCCTCCTCATTTCCAAACGTATGCCCCTTACGCGGTTGGCATCGTTGAGCTCGCCGAAGGAGTCCGGCTGCCAAGCATGATAAGGATCGATGGGTTCGATAGACTCCGGATAGGCATGGAGCTGCAAGCGGGCTTCGAACCAACGATCCCCAAGGAATGGCCACAGTGGCCACGCTATTTCTTCAGAGAATGATGGACAACTATCATCCGCTAAGGAAAACGAAGACCTGAGGCATATCCGAATAGCCGCGCACTCATAGGAGACAGCAACCCCAGACGGCACCGTTGATGCATTAAGCGGAGTCTTGCCTCCTTTCGAGTTACCGTCTATCCTTGGCAGAGTTCTACTAATGTTCCCCTGGTCGACTTTGGATGGAGGAACGCGATTAGCTGGCCTTCAGCACCGACCCTTGGCTCGCGGTCAATGGCGGTAGCTCCCGCCTTCTGAGCAGCCTCCAGCATCGCGCGTATGTCGTCGACGGCTACCGCAATGTGATGTAATCCTTCGCCGCGCTTCGCCAAGAAGGCCGCTACGGCGCTCGTCGCATCAGTAGGTTCGAAGAGTTCAATCGAACTTTCACCGAGCCTGAAGCTTGCGACGCGGATCTTCTGGTCCTTCACCTCCTTGACGTAGGTTGGTTCGAGACCAAGCGCAGACTTGTAGGTCTTCAATGCGTCGTCAAGGCTTGAAACGGCAACTCCAACGTGATGTAGACTCTTGATCATACTCATGACCGCCGAGCTTGTACACTTTGGATGAATATTACGCTTCTTCAGGGGAGGCTGCAAGGCATTCGATGATGATTGGCGCTTCACTCGCCGATCAGGACAACGGCAATGACAGCAAGTGCAATTCCCGCGAGGACGCGGGTGGAGAATTCCTCTCTAAAGATTAGGTTGCTGGCCATGGCAGTGGTCAGCACTCCCAGCGCCGTAAGCAGACCTGTCAGTCGCCCCAGCCCTGTCACTGACAACGGGACGCCTATCAGGAAACGAGAAAAAGCCATCATAATCAAGGCTAAGAAGATTATTGGAGTGAACAGGTATCGGGCCGCAAAACTGTATCCTCCCAGACTGTAACCGCTGTAGAAGAAAAGCACGACGCTGAAGATCAGCAAGCCAGCAAACACAAGCGTAGCCGAGGACATTCGGACCTCGAGAAGCCGCCGATAGTCGATTGTTCCGAGGATGTTTGTTCCGGATTTGAACAGTACTCCCCCGACGGTTCCGAGCGCCACTATGAGAACTACGGTGATCCAGAATGTGACATCCAACTTTCTGACCATCCTCTCCCTCTTCCCGCCTGTAAGAGTGACTTGCCGAAGATAGTTAGGTCTATCGCGGCTGGTTACGTGATGTAAGACTTGGGTCTCCCGCTAGGATGTCAGGTCTTCTCTTCAGTCTTGGTCTCTGCTACCGTTTCGGGTTCAAGTGGCGCTGGAGGAGGAGTTGTCATCATCGTCCAGCCTATCCACATCGAGATAACGAGGACAGCAAGGACGAATAGGAGCACGGGCAGACCTACGGCCCATTCGTGCCACAATGGGGGGAGAGAAAGCTGGGGCGCAAAAAAGGCGATCACGTACCCAACGACGATGATGAGTGAAATCACGAAGATGCCGCCACCGTACAACTGATCGCGGTTCATCCCTTACCACTATCCGTCTGGTTTGATGCTTGCGAGACCATATAAAACGTTGTCACTGGTACGCCTGGTACGCCGGCCTTGTGCTGATGTGAACTGGGAGTGTGAGGGGTCTGAATGGGTATCCAGCGGTTTTTTCTGCGATCTCGGACATTAGCTGTTCTGTAGTCATCTTGCGTTGGTCGCCAGTTGCTCGTACGCGGACTGGCAGCTTCTCTGCAGTCTTTTCTCTTGCTCCGACGACTACAATGTATGGTATCCAGAGAATCTCGGCGTCTCGCACCCTCTTCTCAACGGTTTCGTCCGAATCGTCAACGTCCGCTCTGACTCTCCCGTGATTCAATCTCTTTGCGAGTTCGTCAGCGTGGGGCAAGAATCCGCTCGTAACTGGAATAATCCTGACCTGGGTCGGGGCCAGCCACAGGGGTAACTGCGGTTTCTTCCCCTGTTGCTCCATCTTCGCGCAAACGTCAAGGATTGTGAAGATATACCGCTCCACTGTTCCAATCAGGGCGGTGTGAATTATGGGCGGATACTGTTTGGCGCCGTTTTGGTCAAAGTATGAGATGTCAAATCTCTTCGCGTTGCCAACATCAATCTGGAATGTGGCTATTTCTCTAGGGCGGTCGAGTTCGTCGACAATGTGATACTCGATATTGAGCACCCAGTAGTAGAGCCCTTCCGGCACAAAGTTGAGGAGTATTGGCTTTCTTTCAAGCTTCGCAAGTTCCATGAAGTATGGCTTGTTTCCTTCGAAGAAGCTCTTTGTCGTGTTGTAGACGGAGACGTAGTCCCTCCCCAGCTTGGCGATCTCTTGGTAGATCACCTTGTGCGTGTTGATTGACACGTCTTTTGAACTCTCCAGATCACGGCAATAGATGTGGAGGTCTGGCATGTGGAGTTTTCTTACTCTGAAGCATAACAGGAGTTCTCCGCTCTGTTCGAGCCGATAGCTGTCCGCCACCTCGAACGTGCCGAACGGGATGTTGCGATAGCTGATAGTCCAATCCTTGACCATTGCGAACTGTTGATGACATGCAGCGTAGCGCATCACGAAGCTCTTCTCGTCGAGGTCGATCTTGTACAGTCTTGCTCCGAAGAGATCCGCGTGCTCTTTGACGGCTCTCACCGAAAGATCGAACATGTTTGTGCCGCGAACTTGAAGCACCGGAACTCCTACACGGTTGGCAACATTCCATGAATAGTCGGCGATCAGGTCGAAGAGGAGCGTGGCCTCGGGGCCGTATCTCATGTGGCCTACATCGGAGTACGGCTCCCAATCGATGCCGAACTTTCTGCAGTAGTCTATGAAACGTGGCTCTCCTCCGCCGGACAGTCCCTTCTTCATGGCCTCCTTCTCTACGAGGGTCCTGAACTCCTCTTCCCCTTTCGAGTACGGGTACTCACCCGGGCGATACAGACCACCTTTGAGATCCATTACCATGTATTCAGTTTGAATCGGCGCACGTTCCTCTGGCTTCTTTTCTGCAGTGATGGTTCGGGAGAGTTCTGCGAGAGGATGGCCTAGGCAGTTTATACGGAAGCTCTTGTAGTAGCCAAACGGGCTTCTCTGTACGGTGAAGCCGCCGTCCTCTAGCAGGCCTTCCATCACAGTGACGACTCTGATTGCCGGATCTCTCGAGGCTAGGCTACTGGACAGGTGAGCGTATGGATACAGCATCACATTCTTCGTCTTGACTTGATCGGCAACTTCTTTGATCGCGTCAGCTCCATTAGCCGCCACCTGCTCCGGATCCTTCTCGTCATCTTTCTCTATCGTGCAAAACGCGACCAGTACCTGATTCATCTGCCCGTGCGAGCGCAAAGGGTCGAACTCTTCTGGCTCTTCGACCGCTTTCTCGCGTACCTGATATTCAAATGACTCAGCGTGAATCAGTAGAACACGCAATGTCTCTCACTCCTTGCTATCCTTTGTAGCGCCATCTTTCGAGCTGACGGTCCTTCTTCAACCGCTTCTTCATCTCTTTGTAGTGTGCTCGACATAAGTAGGCGCGTCTGGCACCTCCAATGTCGATCTTTGCCTCCGCAGCTGATGCCGAAGAGACTGAGCGAATTGCGATCTGTGTGCATCCAACGACATTGCATTTTACTCCTTTCGAGACTTTTCCCAATCTTGAGGTAACCGCTCCTGTGCCGCAAACCTTCGTGCCTAAGACCTATTCAAGAGTTGCCAATGAACAGGACAACTCCGACAACCAATTAAGCGGCATCATCACGAAGCGTCGTGTTCATGAGTCGCACGTGGGGTCGCATTTGCTCGGAAGGTTCCGCGAAAAGTACGAAAGCGCGATGTTGCCCGTAGGGAAGGCCCTAGGCGACTTGGGCGTCAGCCCGAATGCTTTGTCCATTCTCGCAGCGGTCGTAGGCCTAGCTGCGGGACTCCTATACTATCAAGGAAGCTTGGTTATCGGTGCCCTGGTTCTACTCGGGTCTGCGTTTCTCGACGTGCTGGACGGCGCCGTCGCACGAGCGGGTGGAAAAGCGTCAAGATTCGGAGCTGTCTTGGATCATGTATTGGACCGGTACGTCGAGTACATCATTGTCATCGGAATTGTCGCCGGCGGGTTTGTCAGTTGGTTCTGGGGCATATTCGCGTTGATTGGAATGCTTCTGGCCAGCTATTCTCGGGCAGCTGCAGAGTCTGTTGGTGGTCTAGATAGTTGCACGATCGGCATAGCCGAAAGGCAAGAGAAACTTCTGCTGATCCTAGCCGGATCTGCCCTTGCCTTGGTGTGGTCAGATGCTCTCCAGTACGCGATGATCTTGGTTGGCTTGATATCGCACGTTACCGTAGGTCAGAGGCTTCTATACACATGGCAGAACACGAGGGCTCTCTGAGATGACGTACGACCTCGTAGCCATTGGAAACCCCGTCTATGACCTGATAAGCACTCCAAGAGCGACGATACACGAGCGAATATTATCAGGCTGCAGCACCAATGCCTGCCTCACGGCCAAGAGACTTGGACTGAGCGAGGTAGTGCTCGTCGGAAATGTCGGGTCCGACTTCGGTCAACGGTTCCAATCCGAAATGAAGCTCTATGGAATCAAAGCCATCAACACGGGATCAAGCGATCTGACTACAGGGTTCAGTCTGAGGTACGATGAGAGAGGAGACCGAACACTGAAGGTTATCGCCAATGCCGGAAAGATACCCATTAGAAGTGTCTGGTCCGAGTGTCGTGAGACCCGCTATCTTCTTCTCGGCCCTGTCCTGTATGAACTAGATGCTGAAGCGATCGTCGACCTGTTGGGATCTGCGTCGGGAGAGGTCTTCTTAGATCCCCAAGGTCTGCTCCGTCGGCTCAGAAACGACGGTGAAGTCGAGCACTTCTGTGAGAGAGAGACCTTCAAGAGGCTAGTGGCTTCGGTAGACTTCATCAAGCCGAACGAGTTGGAGGCCGAGGTCATCACAGGCCTCCAAGATCATGTTGAGTCGGCAAGAAGACTCGTGGAATGGGGTGCCGAAGTCGCGATCGTGACCCTCGGCGAGAAGGGATCCATAGCATGTCAAGGAGGGACATGCCTCAGCGTGCCCGCTTTCAGCACTACAGCCGTCGATCCGACCGGGGCCGGGGATGTCTATGCTGGCGCTTTCTTGGCGGAGTACGACCGGACGAGGGACCTAGGCCCCTCATGCCTGTACGCGTCTGCGGCCGCGTCGATAATGGTCGAGAATGTCGGACCAGGCTTCCCCGTCACAGACTACGAGGTTAGGAGAAGGGCTGCGCTGATTCGGGGCGAACTCAGAAGACTGTAGACATCGCCGTGAGCATACCTAGTATGAGAAGCGTCTCTCGTCTCTTGCCCGGACTTTGGAGACTCCAAAGTGGACAGCGCACGATATACAGTAGTACTTGAAGACTCTTTGTCGAGCGATGTAGGCACCGTGAGCGCGCAATTCTCTTGCCAGCGACGGTTCAACGAGTGAGACAAAGCTAGTAACGCGCTTCGCTTTGTCACGAGGCACCTGCATTCCGCAGTTTGTACACTGAACGAGCTCGCTACGGCCTTTTCCTCCCTTGCTACGTCCTCTCGATTTTCGTTTCTTTCCCATTCCCTGCGCACAACTGCTGCTTACATCTGGAAGAGTTCGCTTAAACGTTGTGCCTCTGCGCAAGCCTTCTTGGTGATCGATGGTCAGTATGATCTAGCGAAGTAGACGACCTTCTTTGCGTTCTTGCCGCACCGAATACAGTTGGAGAAGACTTTCTCGTCCTGAAGTGGGACTGTGCGAATCGTGGCGCCAGTCTCATCTTTTATCTGATCCTCACACCTAGTATCTGAACACCAGCAGGCCCTGACAAATCCCCCTTCGTTCTCGATTATCCGTTTCAGCTCATCGTAGGAGTGCGCGTCACGGATAGCCTGCTTCAGGGCGCGGCTAGCTTTCTCAAACAGGGACGACTGAATGGAGTCGAGCACTCTCCTGGTCTCTTTCACGATGTCAGCTTGAGCAATCGTTGACCGCTCTAGGGTATCTCTTCGAACCAACGTAACCTCCTTGCGGCTGACGTCGCGAGGGCCGATCTCGATCCTGAGAGGGACGCCCTTCAATTCCCATTCGTTGAACTTCCATCCGGGCGTGTACTGCTCGCGATCATCAAGAATCGCACTGATTCCGGCAACTTGTAACTTCTCGGCCACCTTCTTGGCTTGATTCAAGATCCGTGCTCCCTCAGCGTTCTTGTAAGGGATCGGGACCAACACAACTTGAACGGGAGCTATCCGCGGCGGTACCACAAGTCCGCGGTCATCACCATGAGCCATGATCATTGCGCCTATTAGCCGCCATGAAACACCCCATGAGGCATTCCAGGCGTAGTGAATCTGCTCATCTTTTCCAAGATACTTGATTTCGAAAGCTTTGGAGAAGTTCTGTCCCAAGTTATGCGACGTTCCCATCTGAAGTGCCTTTCCGTCGGGCATCATGGACTCCAATGTAGTTGTGTACAGCGCGCCAACGAACTTCTCGCGCTCTGTCTTCAGTCCAACCAAGGTAGGAATAGCAAGCTGATCTTCAACGAGTTGCCGGTATAGCTCAAGGATTCTCATGACTTCGGAATCCGTATCCTCTCTGTCGGCATGGACGGTGTGACCCTCCTGCCATAGGAACTCTGAGGTTCGCATGAAGGGCCTCGTAGCCTTGATCTCAGCCCTGAGCACGGAGTTCCAGACGTTGATCAAGAGCGGAAGGTCTCTCCAACTCCTGATCCATTTCGCGTAAGAGTCGTAGATGACAGTCTCAGACGTCGGCCTAACGGCCAATCGTTCTCCAAGCTTGTCGTTTCCCGCCAGCGTCACCCAGAACACTTCAGGCGTGAAGCCTGAGAAGTGCTCGGCTTCCTTCTTGAGGAAGCTCTCTGGGATCAATGCAGGAAAGTAGGCGTTAGAGTGGCCTGTCAACTTTAGTTGCTTGTCGAGGAACTCCTTGATCTTCTCCCAGATCGAGTACCCATAAGGCATCAGGACCATGAATCCCTTCACGCTGGCGTAGTCTGCCAAGCCGGACTTGGTGACGACCTGAGTGTACCACTCGGAAAGGTCATCCTTCTTGCTAACAGTGATTCCTATCTCTTTGCTCTCCTTGCTCAAACATAGAACACCGCTCGCGATACGACGTTCGAGGTGGGATCTGAAATGACCTTACGGCGCTGGAACAGAGCCACCTGCAGTTGCAGACATCCTCACGTCTATCTCCTCAAACGTCATAGCTTCTGTCTGCCGATACTGCTTACTTGATCTAATTAGTGTTACTCGCCGGATGCGCGAGATGCTCTTCACTCATGAGAGTGGTGAGCACGATGCGCTTGGTTTCTCGCGTTACCCGCTCGCTCACGCTCCGATGGAAGAGTCCTCTGAGCCCCTTCTTCGGTCGACGTTTCGTCATGATGATGAAAGTGTAGTCTTCAGCGTTAGATTCGGTAATGATCGCTTCCGCGATATCTCGAGCAACAACAATTTTCTTGCGAGCCCTATAACCTTCGTTGTCCAACCATTCGGCCACTGGAGATAGAACCTCGTCAGCCAAGGCGATCTCTTCCTTATGAGAGATTACTTCGATAGGTACGGTGCGACTCGGCATTTCCACCACATGAAAGAGAACGATCTCCGGATCCTTGAAGGCTGATAGCGCGTACAGTGCTCTAGTCATCAAGTTCCTGTCGGCGCTGGCCGCTATTGGAATCAAAACCTTCACGGATGGTTTTCGAGCTGTCTTTCTTCGCATTATGATACAGGCTTCCCATCCTTCTTATGCGTGTACAAAATGACAGCCGATACTGTACTTCGGATGCCTTCGATGGCAAGGATCTTATCTTTGATGAACGCCCTGAACGTCGCAATGTCCTTGGTCTCGATCATTGCGACTATGTCGTACTCCCCAGTGACCTCGTAAAGGTCTTTGACCTCCGGCAACGCCAAAAGCTTCTTCGTGACCCTGTCCAACTCCTTTGACTGCACAAAGATATTCAATATCACAACTACGCCTGCCGGCATGCTAATCACCTCTCCTAATGACCATGAGCTTTCCCGGATATCTTGACGCGATAGTGTAGGCGGTGTCCTCCCTCTTTTCTAGGTGACCCTTTAACGTCTTTCTCTTGATGAGCACAACCAAATCGTTCTCGCGCGAGTCCATTTCTCTTTCCACAATTGATCTGGTGGAGCCGATCTCTGCATGAGATGTAGCCTCGAATCCCTCCGAGCTCAGTCTTTTCCCGACACGGCGTAGTTCGTCTGAAGAAATGGCTTGGATTTGCCTCAGTTGAGAGTAATCGTGGATGCTTTCGGTGCTCAAGCCAAACTCTCTCGGGTCAACGATGCTCAACAGTTTTATGCGAAAGCGTGTGTCAAGCTCGTACTTGAGAGCCTGCACGATTGTGTCCTCATCTTCGGGTGTCCTAACAAGGACTGTGGCATTCATCATGTACGCGCCTGGCGCAATGGTCCTGCCGACTTCGTTTCCAAGAACGCTCATCTTGCGAGATCTTCTAAACGCCACAAACCCGACGATTCCAACTGCGAGCCAAAGTGTTCCTACGATTCGCCCTTCAGCATGGAATCCTACGACCAGCAGCCACATTGTGCCAGTTGCGATAGCACCGATTATGCTGATTACGGGAATGAGGATGGTTTTCCGGCGCATCTGAATCTTCAGTGTACCAGGAAGTTTCCAAGCTCGATACGCATCGGGTTCCTTGTTCCTTAGAACGATCAATGATCCGTTCACAATCACATACGACAGGAGAGCGCCAAAGTTGTACAGGTCGGCGACGAAGTGCAACTCGCCTACTAGTGCGATCCCAGCGCCAATGAGCCCAAAAACCGCGATGGTACGAATAGGAGTCCGGAACCGCTTGTGAACCTTGTAGAACCAAGTCGGCATCAAGTTGAAGCGTCCCATAGAGAAGACTACACGTGAAGCCCCGATCACTCCGGTATTGGTGGAGACATAGCAGATCGTGAATCCGGTCAAGGCAACGACCGGGGCTAGAAAGTGTCCTATGTAGGGAATCCTAGAGGCTATCGCAGCCATTGGATCTGTCTGCGCGGCAGCCAGCTCTTGCCACGGCATGAGGCCCATGCTCAACGTTGACAGCCCAACCGCAAAAACCACCACAGCGACTATCGAGAGTTTGTTCGCACGTGGGATCCATCGTTGGGGCCTCTTCGTCTCTTCTGCGGCCTGGGCTATGGATTCGATGCCAATGAATGATGTCATGGCGAGAGTGACCCCATAGACGAAGTTCTGCGTTTGAGTGCCAAGGTTTGGCATGACATAGACGATGTTCGAGAACGGCGATGGAGCGCCAAAGTCAACGACTTGGCTTAGAAAGAGCATGAGGCCAAAGGCCAGCAAGATCCCTATGACAAGAATAGTGGACTCAACCACGAGGTCAAGAGACACTAACAACTCATTGAAAGCTGAAGACTCTCTTATGCCGACAGAGTTGAGAAGCAGCAGTGCAGCTACTAGTAGAAAAGCGCCGAAACCAATGTATGAGATCCTCAGATCAAGACCGAGCATTGAAACAACAAGAAACGACCGCTTCAACCAAGGAAAAAAATAGCTCAGGTATCCGGCGCTCGCGAGCGAAAACAACGCGATATCTACTGTGTAGTCAAGCATGACCGCCCATCCAGCAACAAAACCGATCATGTCGTTGAAGGCTTTCATTGAGTACACATGGGCTCCACCGGCGTACGGGTACGCTGTGGCTAATTCAGCGTAGGCCAGCCCGGTGCACACATAGGTTATCGACGCGATTGCAAAAGCGATCGGTGAGGCCCCTGCGGCATAGAACGCGACCAGTCCAATTGCAACATACAGATCTGCGCCAACATCCGCGTATCCCATCGCGAAGGAGCCGTACCATCCAACCTCACGTTTGAGTGCGTGCTCCTCGCCTTCCCTCGACAACTCTTCCACACTTCATTTGCAACGGGCCTTTCGAATCCTCGCGTTCTTGGGCAAGGCGGCGACTGAAGCCGCAGCCCCCTTTAAGGGATACGCAGTATCTCGCCCCGGCAGACTGTGCCGCCCTTCGAAAGGGAACAGCCTGCGGCAATATGAGCAGCTAATGCAAGGGCGATCATGAACAGAGCATACACGTGTGCTATGTTGGTCAGTTCTACGTGGGTGATCGCGCTCGGCAGAGCCGATACAACCATCATTCACGTCGGCGTCACGGTTGCTCTGTCCGGGTTATGTCTCATCCGAATTGGGCAAAGCTGCCCGTAGACAGGCTCTCTCTACTCTCCTACGATGTGTATATTCACGATGCGCCGCGGTCGAGGGCCATCAAGCTCCAACAGGAAGACGTTCTGCCATGTTCCGCGAACTAGCCGCCCCTCTTGGACCGGAAAAGTGCGTGATGCGCCGATCAAGGCTGAAGCGATGTGGCTGGATGCGTTGTCATCGATTCTGTCGTGAAGGTATCCGGCGCTCGGCGGGAAAATCTCCTTGACCTTGCGCAGAATGTCATTGATTAGTCCGCTCTCATGCTCATTGCAGACTATTGCGGCGGTCGCGTGTGAGGCATGCACCAAGCATAGACCCGTTTTCATGTTGGACTCGGAAACGATTTTCTCGACGCTTTCCGTTAGGTCGATGAGTTGGTACTTCTCCCTAGTCGAGACCGTAAGGACCTTCGCGAAAGTCTTCAAAAGATTCCCACAAGATGGCCGGGCGTGCTAGACGGGCTATATGCCTTTCGAAAAAAGAGCGAAAAAGAAGGGATGCGAATGCAAGAGCCCAGAGCGTTACTGTACTCTTGCCTCCTGAGTTGGAACGGGGGGCAGGTCCGGGAAACGCTCTCGCATCTTCTGTTCTGCGACGACATTTGCCTCGCTCAGAATCTTCTCCGCATCAGCGCCGGACACAGGCATGGCAAAGGATTCCTCAGCCACATCGCCGACTTCTGAAGCAACGTACTCGAGTGATTCATTCACTGATGCAAGTTCCATCGATACTTCGGGGAGTATACCTTGGAGTTGTGTCTTGATGGTCTTGACTACGGCAGCGACTGGCTTCATATCATATACCATTTGACCAAATTGCTGGACTAGTTCCAATCTCAGAGCTACCTGCTCCAAGGCGAGTTGACTGTGGAGAATCACCTTAGCCATCTTGCGTATCTCGGCACACTCACTTGCGTATATTGACGCGAGTTGTGCATTCTTCTGCTCTACAGCGCTGACACACTTGCTGTATAATGCAGCATCACGTTGCTGCATCTTCTGAGCCGTTCTGTCCAGGCGCGACAGTTGCATCTTGAGCCTCAAGAGCGCCTCGGTGAGGCGCGTGCGAAGCGGCGTAGGGTGAAAAGCTTCCTTGACTCTATCCATCATTGATCTGTTTTCCTTAAACAAGCCTTCTCCCCCCTTTCTATTGCTGAACCGTCACCGGCTGTTCGGAGATGTTCTTCGATTCCTCAGACTCCCTTGCAAGCAGTTTCAGGAAGTTGCAGAGGCCTCCTTCTTCATATGTGCGCACTATCGAGCCGGTGTATTCGATCTTGACGTTCATGTTTCTGAGCCTCCACATTGTTCTGTCGACATCAGCCTTGTTCTTGCCCACCAGAAACAGGATGCTTTCAGGCTCGCCAAGCGAACTTACGACTTGTATCGTCTGTGGCATCGAAGCGATCTCCTCGAGAATCCGCTCACGTTCAGCGTTCCCTGGCAAGCTCGCCGCGACGAAAATCTGCTCCGAGAGTCCGAGCTTCTCAAGGTCGAGCCTTGTCGTATAGTCTTTGATGATGCCCAGACGTTCTAGTTTATTGACCCTGTATGCCACCACGTTGGGGTGAAGATCAAGTTTCCTGCCTATATCGACAAATGATGATTTTGCATTCTCCACTAATTCTGCAAGAATCTTCAGGTCAGTCGAATCTGTTGATACCTGCATGGTCTCACAAGGCCTTGTATCTCTCGTGCCATCTGTCGTAGAATCGAAGCATCTCAGTTGATACGCTTGGACGTCGCTTGCGAAGGATTTCACGAATGTCTTCCATGCGGATCGCTCTCGGTCTCGAGCGTTCCGTGATTCTCTGGGACTGGAAAAGCTCTCGGACGACTTTGATCTGTGCGGACTGTAGGACATCGTGTATGTCGCTGCCAGAGAAGCCGTCTGTCATCCGGACTAGGTCGTCGGTGCTCACGTCATCACTAATGCTTAGATCTTTCGCGTATATGGAGATGAGCTCGGCCCGACCCTCCGTGTTGGGCAGCGGAACGAATATTCGTTTCTGAAAACGGCGGATGAAGGCATCATCAAGCGCCCACGGCTTGTTGGTGGCGCCTACCACATAGACGTGGATCGGGTTAGACTTGTCTGAAATGCTGTCCATCTCTTTGAGGAACTGATTCCTCGTGCGGACTTCCCCGCCTACTTCATCGGCTCGGATTCCAACGAGAGAGTCAACTTCGTCGATGAAGATTATTGCAGGCCTTCCTGAAGCCGCTGCTCGCCTTGCGTCTTGAAAGAGATTCGCGACGTTCTTCTCGGACTGCCCCAGCCATTTGTCCATTACGCTCGCAGCGTCAACGCAGAAGAAATCGGCGTTGATCTCGGTCGCAATTGCAGCGGCTAGCAGAGTCTTGCCGCAACCTGGAGGACCAAAAAACAATATCCCCCTAGGCCATCCGAGCGGAAACAGATCTGGGCGCTTTGCGGGATAGATTACCGATTCCTCCACGGCCATCTTGGCGTCACTCAGGTCGGCGATGTCGTTCCACCTGACGCTCGGCTTCTGGATCGGTGAGAAATGCTCGGTCTGTACGGTCGAAACCTGGGACGGGTAGCTCCCACCCGTGCGAGAGCCTTGACCGTTAAGCTCTTTGATCCTTCGCTGAAAGTTCTCGATGTGTTCCATGTAGACCTTGTTCAGAGGCGCATCCGGGTACAGCGAGCATAATTTCAGCAGGACCTCAGAGGCTCTCTGATAACGTGATATCGCCAGCCCTTTCGAACCTTGCCGGTCGAATTGGATTGCTTCGTTTGCGTAACGTACGGCCAAGCCCTCGAGTTCTTCGGAGGCGGATCCCGTTCCGGTCTCCGAAGGAATTGTCGGTCGAGGTCTGAGTGTCTGAAGACTGCTCTGGTCTCGGTGAGGGGCATTACTCGACAACGATTCTTCCCTCACTCACGAGCCGGTCAAGAGCTCCCTTCACTCGGTCTTGCGGTACGTCAAGGATGCGCGAAGCGTCCGAGAGATGGAGGTTCCCCTGATGAACCTTGATGTAATCGTAGAGACGCCGCTCCACTTCCGCTTCGCTCCCTGTTGCAGGCAACGGCTCGGGCACTGCGCCGCTTTGTTCGATCGTGAGTTCTGGCAGCTTGGGGAATGTTTGAGACAGCCGTTCCTGCGCGATCGCGGAGGACTCTTCAAGAACTTTCTTCGCGTCCTCGCTTGTGGCTGCAACGTCTACTGTGTTGTCGAGAACCGGCCCAGTCTCCTCGCCAAGGTCATCCAGCATGGTGTTTATCTCTCCGAGTTCGGCCGCAATGTGCGGAACGATGTTGGAGATCCTGCCTTTTGTTTCCGTCACAACACCCACGATGGGTTTCATGTCCATCATGAGGTCGCCGAACTCTAGGGCCATATCGAGCTTGAAGATCACTTGCTCGAGCGCGAGTTGGCTGCTGAGCACTATGTGAGCAACCTTCCTCACTTGAGCGCATTCGTTAGCGTACAACCTTGCGTGTGCGATATCCTTCGACACTTGCGCACCGATGCATCGTTCGAAGAGCTCGCGGTCCTTCTGTTGGATCTTGATTGCCATGCTTTCGAGTCTTTCTTTCTGAATTGCCAGTCTAGATCTGGCCTTCATGATTTGCTCTTTGAGCGAAACTGGATGGAGGTGTGTCCCGATCCTCTTGACTATGGATAAGCTTTCCACCTCCTTATGCGGGTGTCTCTTCGTTGATTTTCACAACTACAAAGTCCGGGATCTCTTGTTGGGTTCCCCGAGGTTCTATCGGCTCGTGACTCGATGAGCCGCGTTCCAAGGAGGTCAGGCTCTCAAGTGTCGCTTGAATGTCCTTCTTCTCAGCTAGGTGCCCATCGAGCATCTCATGGATGATTTGGCATGCTTCCTTGTATGCGATCGGCTCGACGACTCCAGACGAGTATAGCAGTTTGTTGTCCGTCAAGGCAAGCTGAAGCCTACGTATTTCTTCCTCTAGCTTTAGAGTTCTTTCTTTGAGCGAATCAAGCAGTGCAACACGTCGACTTTCCATCGCACGTATGGCACTTTCATATTCGCTCGTCATTTCTCTGTAGGCGGCTGTGTCGATATCTCCGTCAGAGAGTAATGATTTGAGTGCACTCATTCGCCTTGACGCTGTTTGATATTCTCTCTCCAAGTCAGCGGCTTCATTCTTCCATGCCGGGCTCAGCACTATTGATCCGTCCTGTATCCTGACTTGTGCGACAGGATACTTGGCTAGGATACCCGATGCCTGCTCAACGTTGACTTGGGTCACTTCATTACGTATGTTCGTGTCTACTCCAATCAGCTTGCCGACAGGAGTATTGTAAGGAGTCTGAATGGTCCTGCCAAGAAACTTCCCAAGATCCTCCACGAGTATGGCCATCGATCGGCACCTGAGATAATGCTGGTTCCCTTACTGGACCCCTTGCTCGGTTACTTTCTCGGGCGTTGGAGCCGGACCCGTCGGCAGGTCCGGAAAGTGCTGCTGCATTCTGTGTTCTGCCAAGGCGTTGGCTTCTGACAGGATTTTCTGAGCGTCCTGGCCTGAGGTCGGAATTGTGTAGTCTGAACCGTAGGCTTCGCCGGCATCATACACGGCACCGTTGAGTACTTCTCCAATTTCGGCGAGTTCGAATCCTACTTCAGGGATGACGCCTGTGATCTGTCCTTGCACTGACTTGACAACCGTGGCAACGGGGGCCATCATGGAGGCAATGTTCCCGAACTCGCGAGCGGTTTCGAGCCTAAGAGCAGCTTGCTCAAGTGCCAGCTGGCATTGGAGTGTGACCTTCGCCATCTTTCTGATCTGGGCGCACTCGTTGGCGTACATTGCTGCTCGGGCACTGTCCTTGTCCATCTGAGCCCGCACACACTTGTCAAACATCTCTTTGTCATGTTGCTGCATTCGAGAGCTAGCTGCCGCAAGCCTGTTCTCTTGAGCTCGCAGTCGGAAGATCGTCTCAGCGAGGCGTTCATCCAGTGACGCACTATGGTGCACCTTGGTCGTTATGCGTGCCCTGAGCGGCTGTCTATCCCAGTCACTGAAGTTTCGCGTCAACACTGTCACTCCTAGATTGTGCAACCTACAAACCGATTTGTGAATTCGTGATTTGGCACGCCTGTTGCCATTAGATTTCTGGAAAGAAATCTGTCAAAAAGAGCGGGATGCCCTGAGGAGCTTTCTCATAACAAGCCCCTGTCACGTCCGCAAAGACCGAATGGACATGATGCGCGAGCGAAACGGACAATTGTTGAGAGATTCGAGGCTTAAATAGCATCCGTCTTTGTGTTAACAGAAAACGACTCTGTGAGGACCACAGAACAACAGCGCTCATAGTCTGCGCCCGACAGAGGCCAATGAGACATTGACACGAAAGCTCGGGAGTGACCATTGTCTCACTGAACGATGTCAGTTGTTCGATATCAGGTCTAGCGATGTAGATGATGAATTGCAAAAGTATACCCGTCAGCGTCAATTTTGCGCTATGGCCTCAAGACCAGTGAGCCTCCGTATGGCAAGGCTTAAGTCAAGTCCTCTAAACTATAACCTTGCACCTGTTCAATGATGTCTCTGATTCGGAGGTGAACATTGCATGACAGAAAAGCCCACGGCGACCGCCCCTCCGCAAGTCGCCCCGAGAGAACCGATTCCCCCCGACACGATACTCATCGGAAAGAAGCCAGTGATGGCCTACGCTACCGCCGTCATGATGCACTTCCAGAGCGGAGCCAAGATCCTTACAATTAGAGCTCGAGGAAGAGCAATCAGTCGAGCAGTTGATGTCGTTGAGGTCGTGAGGAGAAGGTTCTTCGGCGGCAAGCTGTCAGTCAAGGAGGTCACCATCGGAACACAGGCGATCGGCGAAGGAGGAGACACGCGTAACGTCTCCACGATAGATATCAAGATTGAGAAGAGCGACTGATCCTATATCGAGACCGCGCTCGTTCAAGCGGGTCCCTCCCGTCCAGTTCTAGTACGTGAGAGGGTCTGAATCAGCGCAGATTGCAGAGCCCATAGGTTCAATGGCCGACTTTCAGAGGTTAGGGAATGATCTTGAACGGGAAGAGAGAGTAGAAGCCGATGATAACAGCGGCCAGGTAAACAACTACAACTATCTTGGGTGGCGACTCTTTGACGATCATGTATGCTATCGAAGCTGCAACCGCTGGGACCGTGTTAAGGAAGTAGAAGATGTACATTATCCGGTGCCCGAGGAGCGCCATCGGGATGAAGGGAAGATATGTCATTGAGAACCAAGCAAGTGTGAACAGCGCAAACTCGCTTCTCGTTTTGTAGTAGCTGTATGCGCTGTACGCTATGGCAGGAATCGTCAGGAAGACCACCGTCGGGTTCATGGCTCCGATGAAGTCGACACTTGGATACGTTCTAGCGAGCGAGTGATCACTGTACACAGAAACGTTCACAGTCGCATAGTGGATCTTCACCTGATCCAGCAACCACTCCCATGGGTAGCTCCATATGTCAGTGGGCCCGCGTGTGTCAGGCGCGCGAAGCGCGAGGGTGTACGTGTAGATGTATGACAAATGTTCAAACGGGTTCTTGTAGCCAGCCCACAAGTAGTCAAGCACAGTCAATAGAACTAGGAATGATCCTAGGTAGACAATAGCGTATTTCTCAAACACGGACAGTAGGCTTCGCCAGTCTGCCTTGCGGCCTCTTGCAAGCAACTCTCGAGCAAGGTGGAACACTCCGAGAGTTAGAACTCCGTAGATGCCTCCTATCTTGCAGAGCGTGGCAAGAGCCATACCAACTGCGCTAAGCTTCAGCCTTCCTGAGAAATACCAGTAGAATCCCAAGAGCATGAAGGCTAAGACGAAGATGTCCAAAGTCGCGATTCGACTGTGCACAAAGACAAGCGTGTCGAAGCTAAACAGGAACGTCCCCATCAGGGCAATCAGCGGGGTCTTCGATGTCTTCTTGAGAAGCAGATAGAGCACGAACACGGCTAGGAGGCCGAACACTACGCTTGGAATTCTCCACCCCCACGCATTGTCTCCCAGAATGCTCATTGAAAGAGCGATCATGAGCTTCGCAAGAAGCGGGTGCTCTTGGTTCACCGAATCGATCCCGGGAACAGCAGCTGAAAAGACGTTCGGCTGCTGGGGCAACCTCAGCAGGATCCTTGCCACGTTCACATAGTAGGTCTCGTCGAAGATCAGCAATCCGAGAGGTTTGTCGAGCCAAATGAGCCTAAGTACGGCGCTCACCACGAAAAGGTAGAGAAAAGCATGATCATACGAGTCTTTTCGAGGATGAAAGTCGACGGTTAACAGATTTCCTAGGCTACGCAGTCGTCCCCCAGCTCCTTGCCAGTTCTCGCAGTAAACGTGAACCATGCTTGAGGAATACCGAGATTGGACATGACCATTCATTGCACTACATTTTCTCAGATAGCCCAATGCCGAGCACATTCATCGAGTTGCCGAGGACCACTCTGAGTGCCCGGACAAGCATGAGCCTAGCGGCTCTAAGCTCCGGAGTGTCAGCCCTCAGGACGTTGACCCTCTCATAGTATTCATGGAACTTCTCCGCGAGCATGTTGCCGTAACCACCTATCTGTTCTGGTTTGAGGTTGTCGGTGGACTCTGCGAACACGGCGGGGAACTTGCCGATCTCAAGTATCAGCACACGCTCCAGAGGATCGGTCAGACCATCGTAATCTGGCTCTTCTTCGGTCGTTCCGGCCTTCATCAGAATCCCGCGTGTTCTCGTATATGCATAGTTGATGAAAGGGGCACTGTTCCTTTCCAAGCTGAGAACCCGATCCCAAGTAAAGGTGATAGTCTTCCGGCTGGAAGTGGCAAGCATAGCATACCTTATCGCGGCAAGTCCCACTACTCTGCTGATCTGCGTCCGCTCCTCCTGAGACATCGAATCCGCTCGCGTTGATATCTTCTCCCGCGCACGTGCGACAGCTTGACTGATAATCTCATCAAAGCTGATGTACCGGGCCCGACGTTTCGACATCTTCACTCCCGGAAGTTCAACGATTCCGTATGCATAATGGATCAAGTTCTTGGCAACCCGCTTCTCCCCTAGCGCGTAGAGAGCAAGCTTCAGCTGCAGTTGAGCGAGCTTCTGCTCAGAACCTATCACATTGATCACGACGTCAGCATCTCGGAACTTCCTGATCGAGTAGGCGATGTCCCGAGCCACGTAAAGCGTCGTCCCATCTCTCCTAACAAGCGTCAGCTCTGGTACCGCGTACTGTTCCGAGAAACCTAGAGTTCTGTCCAGACCGTGGATTCGTGCAATCTTGTCAACATCGAGCGCCAGCGAGAGGCCGTCAACCGTGGCGAATGGCGTGGAAGCAAGTCTCTGCATTGCGTCTCGGACCTCCCCGCTCCAGACAAGGTCGCTCTCCCAATCCCACTCGTCAAACGCCACACCAATTCCCTGGAGCGTCTGGCGTATTCCTTCGAGGGATAGTTCAGCAACTCCTCTGACGAGGCTTCGTATCTTTTCGTCGCCTTTCTCGTATTGTATGACGATTTGCTCGACCTCTTGCATCGGTTCGGTTCGTGACTGCACAGCTTCGAGAACTCTGTGAAACAGTGTAGAATCAATAAGTTCGAGTTCTCTTGCTACCGATACCCAGTCATCCAGTTCCTTCGTTTGTTCGAGGGCTCTTTCAGGATCAGGTAGCGAGCGCAGGCGGGAAATGCTCGCCTTCAGAGTTTCGGTCTGAACTGCACAGTTCACGCACGCGTATAGGAGTCCCAGCCACTCGTCGGGTTTTCCGACAGGTGTCGGTTCTCCTAGCAGTGAGTACCCATAGGCAAGCATCGCCACTTGCTTGCCGACGTCGTCAACGTAGAACCTTGTCTGAACTTTGTGCCCTCTAGCCTTCAACATGCTGGCGAGGGCGTCGCCTAGGATTGTGTTTCGCGCGTGCCCTAGATGCAACGGGCCGCTGGGATTTGCGCTTGTATGCTCAACGACGATTCTCCTCCGCTCCTTCGCTGGCTCCAGCCCGTACCTTTCTCCGGCCGCAATGGCATCCGTGAGGATCTCGCGGCCAGCTTTGCCGAAATTCAGATGGAAGTTCACGTACCCCGAGCCCGCCGGTTCGACTCGGCTTATCAGGTCGAACCTCGTCAGGTCGATTCGGTCGCAAATCT
>Ga0209725_1000227_pt1 | contig 34535 bp, 36 predicted proteins | sample I18A1metaG_FD_184145 | JGI IMG/M metagenome (GOLD analysis project Ga0209725, IMG submission 184145) | Lake sediment bacterial and archeal communities from Gulf of Boni, Indonesia to study Microbial Dark Matter (Phase II) - ​I18A1 metaG... | ecosystem: Environmental > Aquatic > Freshwater > Lake...
AGTGATCGGGCTGTATCCTTCTCCATGGGCTTCGCTTCCGGAGTCATGCTTCTAGTTTCGTTCAACAACCTCTTCCTCGAGGCCGAGCAACTCATTACACATTTCCCGTTGATAGTCACCTTCTCGTTGGGTGTTCTCATAATAGGCGCTCTCGATCTGGTTCTGCCGCACGTCGAATTGACGGCGAAGGAGACCATCGGGAAGACAAGAATCTACAGAGCTGGCCTGCTGATCGCCATTGGCATAACACTTCACAATCTTCCTGAAGGATTTGCTGTGGCGGCTGGGTACGCCTACTTGCCTAGACTGGGCGTGATAATTGCCATTGCGATAATGCTTCACAACATACCGGAAGGCATTGCAACCGCTGTTCCTCTGAGCGTGGCCGGAATGAGGCGACTCAAGGTTGTGGTCATCACTTTTCTATCTGGGTTTGCAGAACCCGGGGGAGCTTTGATTGGAGCTCTTGCTTTGTCTCTTGTTGGGACGCCGGTTGCGATTGGATCCTCAATGGCGTTCGCGGCAGGTGTGATGACATATATCACTGCAGACGAATTGATCCCTGTCGCTCACGAATACGGGCACAAACACACGGTATCTGTCTCTCTGTTGCTCGGAATCATATTCGCTCTGATAGTTGATGTCGTACTCAGCTAGGCGGTACCGCGTGCTTCTGCAGAGGGTGAAGCTGCTTTGCATGAGAACGAGCATTTGTCGCCTTTACAATAGCAACATCGAAGCGCGGTAACCGGCCTAGATCACAAGACATCTGTGCTGGCCTGTGCGGCATTGGCAATAGGCACACTTCTACAATGCAGTGATCAAGAGCGAAGAAAGGAGGTTGGTAAAGGAATGTTGTTTGTACTTGATCATGAACACTCGGCTGAGAACTGCCCAGCTGGAACTGTGCGACCTGACAAAGAACTAGTGAACAAGCTTGAGGCAAATGCCAAGACCTCGGGGCTTCGGTTAGTCGAAGCGTACTTGGATGCCCCTGCCCACCACTTCTACTTCATTGTAGAGGCCGACGCCCCTGATCAGATCCTCAGGTTCATCACCCCGTATCTAGGCGTTGGGACGACGAACGTCCATCCCGTCCTGAAGTGGTCTGAGGCTCTCGCCACCACCCGAAAGCTCGGCCTTCAGAAGTAAGAGGCTCGGACATCTACACGGATTCGTTCGGAGAGAAGACAAATGATGGAAAGAATCCAGGAAATGGCTCGGCGTGCGGGAGGTCCGTTTGTCGTAATGGGCTTCGGATTTCTCCTAGCATTGATGGGGTTGGCCGGTGACTGGTACCAGCACGAGATCGTAGGATTCTCGCCTGCACTCGAGTCATTCTACGCGCCCATACATCTAATGATCTTCAGCGGCGTGATTGTCGCAGCGCTTGGGTACTTGTGGGGCCTAGCAAAAATCAATTCCTCGATTGAGCGAACGTACGCGGCGCTTGAGAAGACTCTCAGCTCGGCCAGACCTTAGTTCCATGCCACCAAATAGGAGTGCACACGCTTGAACCCACAGGAAGTAAGATCCAAGGATGGAACGCCAATCGCTTCTTGGCGCAGTGGACAAGGTCCCCCACTTATCTTGATTCACGGCACCTCCGCAGATCACACGCGTTGGAGAACGGTTCTTCCGGCATTAGAAGAGCGGTTCACCGCATACGCGGTTGACCGCCGCGGTCGGGGAGAAACCGGAGATTCAGACGAATACGCAATCGAGCGCGAATTCGAGGACATCGCATCTGTCGTGGATTCGATTGATGAACCAGTCAACCTGCTCGGTCACTCCTACGGTGCTCTATGCAGTCTCGAGGCTGCACTGCTGACTTCCAATATTCGAAAGCTGGTTCTGTATGAACCACCGATACCAGTCGGCGTGGAGATCTTCGCGCCAGGCATCATCGACAAGCTCCAAGCACTACTCGACGCAGGCGACCGCGACGGAGTAGTCACCACTTTCATGGGTGAAGTTGCGAAAGTGCGACCGGACGACTTGAAGCTTCTTCAATCGCTCCCTGCTTGGAAGGCTCGTGTGGCTGCTGCACACACGATTCCACGAGAAGAACGAGCAACTCGAGACTATTCTTTCGATGCAAGACGGTTCAGCCGACTTAAGACGCCCACGCTGCTTCTGCTCGGCGGCGACAGCCCGCCATTCTTGAAGGCCGGGAACGAGGCACTCCAACGAGTACTGCCAAACTGTAGGACCATCGTCATGCCTGGACAGCAACACGCCGCCATGGACACCGGAACTGAACTCTTCGTGGCGGAGGTTTTGCGTTTTCTTCAAGCGGACTAGGAAGCTACATATGAGGCGGCATTAGGTCCACGGCGAAGCTGCTTCTCTCTCCTGATCGTTCTTCTTGTCGGTATCAAGTGGGTTTCGGCTTTCCACTTCCAGACGCCTGCTTCTGACCTGGTGAGAAATGATGATTAGGGCGCACTGGGCAGGAGCTATCCAGAGGTGAGGCATCTTGGGTTATTATGACACGCCTACCGCTCCTGAGGGTAGCCCATCTGGATTCCACTATGTGCCGGGCTTGGGCTATGTCCAACCCGTTGCATTCCGAAGAATTGCGGACGCGTTGGGCTATGTCAAACGAGAAGTGGAGGTTTGGGCCAAGGAGAGCAAAGCGGCGGAATACACCATAACAATCGGAATCCAAGGTCTCGGTCTCAAGGGGTCCGTGTCAGCCACTTTCAAAGTACAATAGGAAAGAGAGTTGCGTCGCATCATTCGCTGGCGCATCCTTCTCTTGGCGCAGGCGTCCTAGTTTGAACCATGATGCTCCTGCGGTCATCTTCTACGGGATCAGAGAGATGATCTACGGCTGAAGTGCGTCACAGTCTCGGCAAGGCTGGATAGGAAGCTCTCCACTTCTTGAAGAGTGTTGAAATGCGCAAGGCTGGCGCGAACCGCAATGGATTTGCCGTATGTTTTGAGAGTCCTTGAATAGAAGCCGCCCCCGCCGTCTTCCGCGAGAAGAGCAATCGCATGTTTCTTCCAGAAGTACTGAGCCACCTTCGATGGGTCTGCGCCAGTGATGTTGAAGGTGAAAGTGGGAACACGCAAGTGCGCTTTGGATTGGTCCTTCACTCCGTAAAGCTCGATCTCACTAATTGCTTGCATGCCCTCAGCTTGACTCGTGCCGCCGAGCATGACATTCGAAAGTGTTCGTTCATACTTCTCGATCCATGACATGGCTGCTTTGAGTAGCCTTCTTCTCCCGGCATAGCTGGAAATCTCACCCAGTACTTCCTGTTCGACCATACCCCCTAACCAACTGAGATAATCCATCACAGCTGTAATCGAAGCGAAGAGGGCTTGATCGCGTGTGCCAAGCTCCCACTTCTCAGGTCCATGGTCTGGCGCAGGAACAACCTTGTACGGTTTCAGAGTCTCCAGCAGCTGCTCTCGACCACACATGAAACTTCCGCGTCGGCTAAACAGTTTGTAGGCTGAAAAGACAATGAAATCGAAAGCGGTCTCCTGTACGTTAAACGGAACATGGGCGAGCGTGTGGACCGCATCTAAGATCGTCCAGGCGCCCACCTTCTTGCTAATCTCCAGAACTTGCTTCAGAGGCGTCTTCGAGCCTAGTACGTTAGAAACTCCAGCAACGGTGACAATCTTCGTCTTGTCGTCCACCAGACTCGCGAAATGGGGCAGGTCAAGTAACCCGTCCTCAGGATTGAATCTCGCAAATCTGACCTCTCTGACGATACCTCTGCGTTGAAGCTCCAACCAAGGGTTGACATTGGCGTAATGCTCGTATTCAGTAGTAACGATGTTCTCGTCTCCAGACATCTCTCTTCCAAGGGCATAGCTAAGATGAAAGAGCAGGCTTGTGGCTGACTCACCGGAGACGATGCATTTCTCTGAAGGCGCGTTTAGGAAATCCGCTACGGATTTCCTGCCCTCACGTATGACATCCTCATTCTTCCTTGATTCCCATGATGGACCATCGACATTCGCAGAGAAATCCAAGCGAGCCTTTGCCTCGGCTTCCGCCACTCGTTGCAGCACCAATGATCCAGCCGCGTTTTCAAAGAAGATCCGTCGTCTTCCGCTCGCGTCGGCTTGAGCACGGGGAAACTCCTTCCTGATGGCTTGAAGAAGCTCAGTGATCGTGCTACTTTGCTGTGGGGCTGAAGTAACTTCTTTCACGGCCCGTTACCCATCCACAAATCCATCACATCCACCAGAAACCTTTGACTCTACCGTTGTCATGCGCGTGATCAATCGTCACTGTTTTCTTGGAGTGATCAGCCATGGCGCCGCCTAGGTGGCAGTTGTCCGGGTCTTGATTTCGCGCCCTCGTAGGCTCGAAACAAACATTCCAACCAGGGTAATGGCGGCTGCGACAATAAACGCTCGTCCCATGCCGGCTACGAAACCGATCGATTCGCTTGGCGTGAGTGTAGTGTATCCGCCGCTGATTATTCCGGAGACAACCTGGTACGGGATGGCTGTTGTTATGATGTATGCTACGAGGCCGATGCTTACGACATTGCCGGTGTTGAAGAGAGTTGCTCTGATTGCCGATGCGACGCCGCGCCGCTGAGGAGGAACGGACCCCATGATGGAGCTGATGTTTGGCGAGGCGAAGAGCCCCAGTCCCAGCCCAATTATTATGAAGATGATCTCGATCTGAATTAATGGAGTGGTCGCGGTCACAAATGCGAGAGCAACGTAGCCGATGGCGCCCACTAACATTCCCAAAGTGGCAAATCCGCGCGTGCCGTATCTGTCAGAAAGCCTCCCGCTTATGGGGCCTATACTCATGAAGGCCAGATCTAACGGAAGGAACAGAAGCCCGGCTGCGAGCGGGTCATATCCCCGAATGAGTTGAAAGTAAAGAATTAGTACCAGGCTTAGAGCGCCAAAACCAAGCGAATATAAGAGTTGACTGAGGTTTCCGGCTAAGAAAACGCGGATCTTGAAAAGCCGCATATCGAGAAGCGGCTCAGATTTTCGCGGCTCGAAATAGAGGAATAATGCGAAAGACACCAAACTAATCAAGTAGAATACCGCGGCTTCGGTGTTGTCGATTGCGGCCATTGTCTCGAGGCTGATTACCAGTAGAAGTGATGTCAGTGACGCCGTGAATAGGCAGAGGCCCAGGTAATCGAAGCTCGCATGCCTTTCCGTCTGCGCAACTTCCCGAAGACGGAGGTGAGCCCAGACTGTGCCGAAGATTCCGATCGGGAGATTCATTGCAAAAATGTATCTCCATCCAGCGGCGGCGATCACCACTCCGCCCACTGTCAGTCCAAGAACCGCGCCGAGTATGAACGCGATTTGATTGACTCCAAGTGCGAAGCCCAGCTCCGACGGCGGGGTGGCGTCGGTGATTAGCGCGAAACTGTTAGCAATCAGCATCGCGCCGCCGACTCCTTGGATGACTCGGAAGATCACAAGCTGCGGCCCTGTTTGCGAAAGAACGCATAACCCCGAGCCCAGGGTGAAGACTGCAAAGCCGAGATTGTAGATCTTCACTCGGCCAAACATATCACTAAATCGCCCTAGGAAGAGCAGGCCAATAGTTATCGCGATCTGGTAGCCTTGAGTTACCCACAGCAGCGTCTCGAGGTCCGCGCGGAGCGATTCTGCGATCGTGGGAAGGCCTATCAGAACTATACGTGTGTCAAGGCCGGCCATGAAAACGCCGACCGTCGTTACTGAAAGGACAACCCAGCGATACTTCACCGTGACGACACGAAACTGGGCCAAACAAGTGCACTATAACAAATAGTTATCGAAGTTTTCTCTTTCTTTCCGACATGGACCAGAGGGATGTGTCTGTGGGTACGTTGGTGCGCACAAAGCGCGCAGGGGTTAGGTATCACCCAACAAACACGCTTTCCCTCATCACAGTTGCCTGTAGGAAAGCGCGGAAGCCTTAGCATGCCAAGTTCTCTCAGAAATTGGACACATTATTGACGCTTTGTCAAGAGACAGCAGTATACCTGCCGCCGTAGCTGCACTCGCGCGCCGAGTGGCCCATATACACAAACCGAAGCGGTCTCGGAAATCCGCAAGTCATTCTCGGTAGACGTAGTTGATTGCGCCTGCGATCAGTATCAGAATCGAGCTCCCGACTAGGATCTGGGTCTTCAAGTCCGACCCGGCCAACAGTCCTGCTACTAGGAGGAAAGCCCCAGCGACAATTCCGCGCATTCCAGCTTTAGCGGGGAATCTTTTCGCTGCAAAGTTGTAGCACTCAAACGCTTCTATAGCGCAAATTGCGCCGACGACCAACACTACTAATAGGACGAAGCTTATGCCGGAATTCAGCCTGAATGGGTAGACAGTAGAGATCGGGATCATCAGGACGATATCTACGACGCCAATAACGCCGCCTATCAGGAACAGAATTGCGGAGAGGTCCAAGACTCCTCGCTTCCAAGCCGGTTCCTCTTTCTTCGCCATGAATACCACGTCTAGAGACATTGTTTGCATGTGAACATGTAAGCGATCTGAGCGTGCTGTGAGATCGACTGTTGGCGCATTAGGATTGGTGTAGAGAGAACCGAATGTCGTAGCACGAAGCATATGACTCCCGCGATGAGGATCATGATGGCGCTTACTACGGTGGGCAAAGTCAATGTGCCGGGCGCTCCGAAACTATCGAATGGCCTGAAGATTAGCAGAAGTGCTCCAAAAATCACCCCTCTAATTCCTGCCTCAGACAGCATGCGTTTGGCGGTCAGCGAATAGCAGTGGATCGCTCCGAGAGAGCATACCAAGCCTATGGCCAGTCCCGCAAGGGAGACTGTACTGAAGCTTGTGGGTGGTCTGAACGGGTAGATGCTGACGATCGGGATCGTAAGAACGGTCGTGATAAGGCTCACGACTCCGCCGATGACGAACAGAATAGCCCCGAGGTCCACAAAGCCGATCTTCCACGACGAAACTCCACTCATTTTATGAACCTCCAGCATCCTCGCCGGTCCCAGAACCGTTAAGTGTGATTACACTCGGTAGAAATCGAGGCTGGTCGGTAGAAAATCCGCCAGGCGCGAGACTGGACACAGTCGTGAGACTAAGATCTTGTCTCGGTTCAAAGGTTCAGGATCAACCGACGACACACTGGCCTGAAAGACGATAGGCCATCAGGACTGACAACCAACTTAACAGGGTGTCGCTTTTGCGACTAGTCATAGAACAACATGCTATCCCTTGAGAATATGCGAGTGAAGCTTGCTCAGACGTGACCCGTGCAAGCGTCTACCGCGTAAGGGCTCGGTTGAACACTTGGCTCACATACTCGCCTTGACAGGCCGAATTATATGATGACGGTACTCATCCCTGTGGTCCTCTTGACGATTCCAGTGTACGTGCCATACATTCGCCCGCCACCGGTCAAGTTCTTACCGTGTATTGCTCTCAATCATTCCGTCCCGAAAATCGAAATCTGCATCAATCAGTTTGGAGAGGAACCTTTCAACTTCGAAGAACTCCAGAACATATTTGGACAGAAGCTCCGGCACAGTTCGTCGATGCTTGATGCCAATTGAAATGTCGGCGAGCTGGAAGGCCGGGTTATCCGCCTCCGAATCACCAAGGTAGATGACAGAGCCGGTTACACCCATCTCTTTCCGCAATCTGACAAAAGCATCGCCCTTGCTAACCTTCACCGGGAAGACGTTTGCAAAGGGACTGATTCCTGACTCGACAACATACAATCCTTGTTGCGTGCACGATGCGAGGATGGGCGCCGTCTTCCTCTGAGCCTCGGGCCAATCACGCGCCGATCTCCAATCAATGCAGAAAGCAATGAGGTCTCCGTCTTCAGTCTCTTTTCTTTCAACCGAAATGTTGTCAGGCATCTGAAGAATTCTCGAAAGCGCTTCTCGATACACCTTCTCAACGTTCTCGTTGGGTAGCTGAATCCGTTCGTCAATGATAATTCTGTCGCCCACTTGGATTTGCAGTCCACAAGTTGCAGCGATGCCGTGCGCGAATGGTACCCTTTCTTTGATGAATGAGAGGTCTTTGGTTGTTACGATGCCTATCCGGATACGTTTGCTGGCTTTGGTGAGCAGCCGTCTAAGTCTCGGCGAGATGAAAGCTTCTTGTCGTCGGACCTCCAACGGGGAGAGCGTCCCGTCAAAGTCAGAGAATATTGCTTCTACCTTGACCATGTTGATGGGCCAGATGTTGCCGGACGGCAAACATGCGATTATAAGCCTGGTACTGCTTCATAAATCACGTGCGGGCCACAGGGATCCTTGAGAAAGCGAATCGGCGTCATGATGTATCAGACGAGTAGGAGCAAGGGGCAAGAACTCGTAGCGCAGAGGATGGTAAGATATTTCAACAAAGTTGGACACGAAGCCTATCTGATCACGAGCATATACCACGACGAAAAAGAGGTGGTAAGCGACTCTGTTCTGGGCGGCAGAGGGTGGACTCATGTCGATGATAGTGATCTCGACATCCCTGTCATCAGGGTTGACAGCTATATTTCAAATTGGCCACCACGAAGGATTCTCTTCAAAGACGTAGTTCACACATTGGAAACCATAGTGAACAACTTCGGACTTGACGTGCTGATAACCCACAGTACGCTATGGAATGGGCCTGAGGAGGTTGCGAAGTTCGTCGAATGGAGACGCAACATCAAATCCCTAGGAGGATATCAAGACGCGATCGTGTTCTGTCACATGTCACATTTCCAAGAACCTTCACCGAGGAGGTACTCTCTTGTTGAACGGTCATTCAGGATGGCGTGGAATAGAATCTCGTTGCCACAGATCCTTCGCCTGGCAAATCTGATACTTGTCGTGACTCCGCAAGAGCAGGATGCAAAGGTGAAGATGGGTGCACATTCAGACAGATGCGTCCTCTTCCCTGGGGGAGTAGACGACGATTTGTTTATGAAGTATGCAACATCTACCCCAGAGGAGTTCTTACAACGATTCAACCTACGACCTGAGACGAAAATTGTATCATACCTTGGAACGATTGAGGAACGAAAGAACCCGATGGGCGTTCTCGAGGTTGCCGAGAAACTGAGAGACAGGACGGATATTCATTTCATTATTGCCGGAAGAGGCGATTCGGAGTACGCGGACAAAGTCAGGAACAGAGCCGAACAGCTAGCAAATGCCACTTACATGGGAGAGATCAGTGAAAAAGAGAAAGTGCAGCTAATCAAAGCTTCCTACCTAAACATTCTTCTGAGCAGAATGGAAGCCTTGGGACTGGCGCAGCTTGAGTTCATGTTCCAGGGTGTGCCAGTGATCACCTCAGGCGTCGGCGGCCAGTCCTGGATTGTTAGAAACCGGCGCGAAGGCATCCACGTCAAGGCGGCGGGTGACCCGGAACAGGCGGCGGGTGCGGTGATCGAGCTTGTGGATGATGGCTCGAAGTGGAAAAAGTACTCGGCCAACGCCAGAGAAAGAGCGAGTGACTTCACTTTGACGAAGCTGATGAACAGATTGGATGAAACAATAACAAAGGAAATTGAGAGTGAGACTGGCCTGGCAGAATTACCGACCGAGGTTAGGTCCACGCTTTCTGAACCGGAGATGGTTGCCCGTGCTTGGTCTCATGGCACGCAGAAGATCGCCGCCACCAACAAGAGGCTGTTTATCCAGCAAGGTCTGCTATCCAGAAGCACCGTTGAGATACCATACTCAAGTATCAACTCGATAGAACATATCAGAAGATACCGTTGGAAGACTCTCCTGATCGGAGCAGGCTTCTCGTTTGTAATGTTCACTCAACATTATGTGTCTCCCATCATCTCTAGGACTTTAACATCGAGGCTCGTTTCGTTGATAATCAATACATTGCCGACAATCAAGCTGCAGCTTACGCAGCTTCTGGCGAACCTTTGGCTCGTTCCCATCTCGATCGCGCTCCTCCTGTTTCTAGCTGGGGCTCGAAAGGGATTCGCTCTGCATGGAGCAAGACTCAGCCCGATCTACCTGTCGCGATCATTTGGCGAAGCTGTAGAGTATATCCGCCAGCTACTGGATGAGGACCGATCTGGCAAGATTAGTGATGCTAAGAGTACTCTAGAGTGAAATGCCGGGTGATCGAACCGAAAATCAGGAATAAGGACAAGGCGGAAGCCCGACCTTCCTTTTTCTGACCACCCGTCGGCGTGCAGCTTACCGGTCTTGGATGACTTGTATCTTCGGTACGCGGGCGGCTCTCATTCGTATCTCCGCCGAGGCGAATCCTCGTGTGCCATAATGTTCTCCACAGTCTTCTGCTGTCGCTTGCCTTAGAGTACCCGAGTTAAGCCTTGCTCGGGTCGGAACCCTACTCTTCTCGCCTTAAGAACCGACGGATAATCACTCGTCGGGTCGAGCTTGCCCAAGGTCTGTGCGATCATAGGGAACGTAAGGTGGTAGCATCCAGTGGGAATCTGCAATCTTTCTCACCGGTCTTGAGCACGGCGCGTAATGTCGCTCTTTTCCTAGGGCGTCCGTTTCGTTGGTCTGCTACGCAGAACGTAATAGCTTTCGTCCGCCTTGATCTCCATGTCCGGGACGAAGGAGAGCATGAATTCGATCAGCTCATCCATGCTTCGTTTTCGTCTCTCTTTCAATTGGAGAAAGCCCTGGAGGCTCACCAGTCTCTCGTATATTTCGGAGCTGAGCTTGATACTACGATTGAGGCGTCTCTTTTCCTTGTAGTCAGGCACTGGGGTCACCATTTCTTCTTGGTAGAAGTGTACCACAATCCCCTCTTATTTCTTACCAACCCCACCGGTCGTAGATCCTTTAAATGCCGATCCTCTGTTTCTTCCTCTCATACTTATGCCGCGGTTTGGGAGAGAGGAAGAATCCGCGGCGATTACACAACGCGAAAAGACGATTTCCTTACTCCTTGCTCTATTGTAGGGGCCACGATCACTTGGTGCGCGACCACGAGTATGCACGCACAGACAACGGGAACATCATTACGCAAAGGTCTGCGGTTGATTAAAAGAGTCGAAATCGCCTTGAAAGCTTTTTTGGCAACAGGGTTTTAGGTCTCACTCGTACGGACTAGGAAGAACTCATTCGCCCTTGATAGGGAAAGACGAGGGTAAGCAGTGCATACTCTGAATCCGAACGTCGTATTGAGATTCGAGCCTCAGTTCCATTCAGTGTATGCCGCCTTTGATTTCAGACGTGTGAGAACATGCTTCTACCGTAGGTGGGAATTCGAGGTACTCGAGTATCTCGCCAATACACCGTCAGAACTGGATCAAATACAGATGAGTATCAAGGCCGATAGAACGCGGTTGAGTGATTTCCTGCGTTCACAGCTTCAGTCAGGGTTTCTTATCGAACGCCCCAATGATGTCGCGGCGCCCGTTCATGTGGCTCCTCGACCGGATCCGGAGGCCTTTGACCGCTTTCCCACTCCGTTCCTATCAGCACCAAGCACCGTCGACATCTTCCTAACCAGAGCTTGCAACCTCAAATGCAGTCACTGCTTTTCGAATGGAGGTAGACCGATGAAAGACGAACTCTCATTCGACGAATGGATATCCGTCCTGAACCAGCTTGAAGACCTGGGCGTGCTCCAACTGAGGTTGAATGGCGGTGAACCGCTCATGCGGCGTCGAATCCACGACATACTATCCTATCTCAAGGACATAAGATGCTTCAAGGTGATGATCACAAACGGAACAATGCTGGACGAAAGAACTATCGACGCTCTCGTTGACTCTGACATCATCCCTACAGTTTCGTTGGATGGTCCTACGGCTCGAGTTCACGACGACTTCCGAGGCGTACCAGGAGCCTTCGAAAGGACAATGAGAGGTCTGAGGCTTCTCCAGCAGAAGCACGTGACTTATGGCATCAATACATGTGTCCATTCAGGCAACATCTCGCAGATCGAGGACATGATTCAGCTGGCAATCAAACTTGGAGCAGCGAGAATAGCCCTGTTAGGCCTAAGTGAAGTTGGGAGGCTAGCCATCACGAAGAGGAATCTCCTCAGTGGACCGGAGTACGCTCTGCTAACCCTAGGCCTACTACATCTGACAAAGAAGTACAGGGGCAAGATAGAGATCTTGGAGACAGTGGTATCACCAACAATCCCTCTTGAAAGCGCAGGTGTATTCACCTGCTCGATAGACTCCGATGGCAGCGTGTATCCTGCAAACCGCGCCCTGGGTGACACGAGATACCGGATAGGAAGTCTAAGAGAAGCCCCGCTAAGCGAACTCTGGTTCTCACGGAGATGGATTCCCTTCAGAAGAAGCTTGAGCAGAATCAAGGCATTGGGCATGGTGGAAGGTCAGCGTCAGCTATAGTCGCGAGTCTTAGCGGAGCTGACATGCACAGTCGCGTGGTCTATAGTCATACGATGAAGTGCTGTGCGGGATTCGCCAACGAACGAGCCCGGAAGTCTTAAGTAAAGTACCAAGTTCTTTGACCTCTTAGACATGAAATCCCACGGACATGAGCTTCGGACATGAGCTTCTCACATTCGAACGGAAGCCTACCCCCAGCGGTGAGCCCGTAACGCAACATCCTGTGGGTGGGGAGATATTGCCTGTCAACAGCCTACAACTCTTATTGGCAAACTTCTGGTGGATCTTCCTGCTGGCCATCCCCGTCCTCATGTACTGGCTGGTAGCCAAGTACGGTGCTAGGACTCCGCCTCGTTTCAGACAGGCGCTCAGGTTGATACCGGTAATTGTTCGTATGGTAGGCTAGACTGGCCTCAGCGCCATCAACTTCGAAACAGAATTCGTAGTAGCCGGGACTGAATTTTTCTCGACCCCATTGCAAGGCTACCAAGAGTTCCTGCGGACTGCACGTTTCGACTTGCATACGGACACTGGTGCCGTGTCTTACTCTTCGGGTACTGCTCTCCATTTGGGTAGTGTTTTGTGGTGTGGAAACCTATCCCTCTGTCTATGTTCTATTTTGAATGAGAAAAGAAAAATTGCGGATTGTACGAGCTTTGCTGGAGATTGAGGATTTGAGCATGAAGTTCGGCGTCTGTGTACCCAATTTCGGCGAAACAGCCTCTGTCGACGGCTTGCGCATCGTAGCTGTCGAGGCTGAAAAGATGGGCTACGATTCTGTCTGGACTACCGACCATATACTCATGCCTGCGGGGAGCGGTACGCCTTACGAGAGAATATTTGAAAGCGTTACATCGTTGGCGTATCTTGCCGCACTGACTAGCACTGCAAGGCTAGGGGTGTCCTCACTGGTTCTGGCTCTACGTAACCCTGCCGTTGTGGTAAAGCAGCTTGCAACAATTGATCACTTCAGCGGAGGTAGAGTGATGCTTGCCACTGGCGCGGGATGGAACGAAAGCGAATTCGTACATCTCGGATCAAACTTCCACGATAGGGGAAGAAGACTAGACGAATCGATACGGCTCATCAGGGGGCTCTGGGTCAGCGGCGCAGACGCCAAGTTCGAGGGTAGGAAGATTCCACACAAGTTCAGCAAGGCCGTGTTCGAGCCACGGCCAATCCAAAAGACGCTTACAATCTGGATTAGTGGAAACAGCGACGCCGCAATGAGACGCGCCGCCACGCTTGGGGATGCCTGGCATCCAAACGTCTACCCTCTTGATCTCTTCAAAGAACTCATTTCGAAATTCAGAGAGATACCCGGAGCAAAGGACAAAGCGATCTGTGCCCGCGTCGCACTAAATCCAAAGACCACGAGTCCGGAGTACACAGGCCCTCAGGGGGAACGCCGACTGATGCTTACCGGTAACATGCCCGAAAACAAGAGGACGCTATCCGAGCTAGAAAAGCTGGGGGTCTCGTATCTGCTCGTCAACCCCAGTACGAAAGGTAAGATACCTGTCTCTGACCAAGTAGCGAGCTTGAGGATCTTTGCCGAGGAATTCATCAGAAAGTCAGATTACATATGTAGCTAGTGTCGCCAGTCAATTTCGACACCATGCCGCACAAACAATTCGATCGATCTCATAAGTTCCGACTGGTGCGTGACTAGCAGCAAGAAAAGGGAGAGGGCTGGCTTGGGGGTCGCCGCTGGTGTTCAGTCTAGTTCTGTCGGTGATTGTTGAGCCAGTTCTTACCTATGCCAACGAGCGACTTTCTGGTCCTCTCGTTGCCTAAGACAGCGCCCAAGGCGACTCCAACGCCGAGTGCAATGGCGCCAAGCGCGATGTTCTTCTTCGTGTCACCATTCATTGCCGTTCTTTCCCTCCTGTGAATGTAAGTCGTTGGCACATCAGCGTTCCACCATAAGAACATTATTGCGTTCAGTGACTGGTTCGCGGCAAAAGCTAGAGCCCGCTGTCCCGGCTTTGGGAATGGATCTTGTCCACGAAGCTTGTTCTGACGTCAAAGAAGTTCTTGGGCGCTCCTCATGAGACACATGACCGCGGTTACGGATGACGATGAGCTCGGCGCCAGGTGCGTCGGAGGCCGAGGGAATGCTCTCTTCTGTCAGTCTATGGATATCTTAGCTCTCCGTCTGCGTTCTTCGCGAAACCTGTCAGGATGTGTTCCTTCGTCTTCCCTTTGCCTAGAATGTGTGTGACTGTGTGGCCTTTCACGGTCAGGTAGTCCGACATGATTCGCCGATGGCATCGCCAGTAGAGTTGTTCTGCGCACATCACGGCGACTCTTCCGTCATCCGCCAATTCCAGTAGCCTCCGTATGCCTCCCCTGAACTGTTCCGTCATGGTGTGGTCTGCATAGTTCCTGAAGCCCATGCTTCTCCACGCCTTGTTAGGCGATTCTTCACCCAGGCCCTTCTTGCGGTAGCCGCCCAACTGCTCGCCCAGCCACTCATATCCTACTCCGTCCTCCCCGAGGCTCCGCGCTAGGCTCTCGCGGTTGAACTGAGGGTACCGACTCGAGCTGGGCCAGCTTCTGACATCGACGAGGATTCCGATATCATTCTCGCGCAGAAGTTCAATGAATTCCTCGAAGCTTCTTGTCGAATGACCGACAGTGTACAGATGCGACATGCATTCTCCTCAAGCAGATGCTCTTGTATCGCACCACTAACAGGGAGAGGTCGTCAGCGACGGCGCTAGCGGCGCCAGCACGCTATTCAGGCTTTGATTCTTTCTTCTCCTTTTCTTTTGCTAGATCTTGAACGCTGACTATTCCGAGCGGCGGAAACCCTACGGAGACGCCTGCGGTAGGGGTGTTTGTGGGAACAAGCATAAGCGTGCCTTTGCTTTGCAGTCCCAGCTCGTACAGTATGTTCATCCAGCGCAGCTCCAAGGCTCGGACGTTCTTCTTGTAGAGGTCTGCCGCGTCAACCATTTTCTGAGCGGCCTCGAACTCTGCGACTGCCAGTGTGACTCTTGCCCTGCGCTCTCGTTCGGCTTGGGCTTGTCGGGACATCGCTTCCTGAAGCATGGCGGGGATTACGATATCCTTGATCTCCACTGAGCTGACTTTGATTCCCCAATGCTCGGTCTTCTCATCGATGATGTTTCGGGCCTCAACTCCAACCTTCTCACGTTCAGCAAGCAGTTCATCAAGGCTCACTTTCCCTATGACTTCTCTAAGCGTTGTCTGAGCTGCCCAAGTCGTCGCGTCTAGGTATCTCTCAACATTCAGAATTACCTTCTCGACATCCACGGCCTGGAAGAACATTATTGCGTCCACGTTCACAGGCACGTTATCTTTCGTTAGCATCTGCTCTGTCCTGAAGGGAATCGTTTGAACGCGCATTGAGACAATGCTAGGAATGCGATCGATGAATGGTATAATGTAGAAGATTCCTGGGCCCTTCATGCCCGTGAAACGTCCCAGCCGGAGCACGGGTGCTCGCTCCCATTCCCTAATCACGCGTATGCCTGACGCCAATATGATGACAATGAATATGACGACGATGATTCCGACGATAAACTCCGGGCTAAGGAAATCTAGTAAAGCCACTTGCTCAGCCTCAAGTTTGAGGGTGTTTTGGCTTGACTCTTAAGATTAGCCCCTCTCTACTGACAACCTCAACAGACTCTCCCTGCTTCACGCGCTCACCGAGTGTTTCAGCTCTCCAGATCTGACCTTCGATCTTCACTTCTCCACGCGGCGCAAGTTCCGAAATCGCAATGCCAGGCTTCCCGATGAGTTGCTCTGGTCCAGCTTTTACTTTCATTCTTCTTGCTTCTGCCACTTTGTAGACGACGATACCAAATATGGCAGACATGACAAGCGCAACTGAGATCAAAGTCGTCCTAGCTGACTCGACCGCCCTCGCTGAGAGCACCGTCCATCCAGGCAGTGGAAAGGCCAAGAAGCTTCCTAGGATTATCATTGCTATGCCAGCCAAAGCAAAGATTCCGATGTGCGTCTTGATCTCGATTAATGTCAAGATTATTCCAAGAAGGAACAGAAGTGCCGCCGCGATGTTGATGCCAATTATTCCAAAGCCTACAAGCGCGAGGAAGACCATCAAGCTGCCAGCTATTTCGGCACCGTAACCGGGTGTCTTGAAGCCGATTATCACGGCATAGAGGCCGACCATGAGAAGCACAGACGCGATTAGAGGGTTGGAGAGATACTCCAGTAACCTAACGTTGAGACTTGGTTCATACGTGTATTGTGCTGCCTGTGAAATGCCTGAGAAATCGAAACTCTTTGAGTAGTCGAGACCGCCCAATGACTCTCTCAAAGCCAGTTTCCAGACGAAGGTTCCCATCTCCGACCTAGCAAAGACGAGACTGTACGGTTCAAGCTGGGTTAGCATGCTCTGCAGGTTGTCCGCAACAAATTCGACAACATGTGACCTGAGGGCCTCTTCTGGTCCTAGATTGAGGTTCTCGGTTACGAATTGCTGAGCAACAGTTTCGTTTCTGTTGTGCAGTCGAGCGTTGTCCCGCAAGAAGCCTGAGAGGGCGTTGATGTACTTGGGTTGATCCAGAACCTCACCTAGAGCACTTACAGGCTGAGCTGAACCGATCGTCGTTCCGGAGGCCATGGCCGCTATGTGCGAAGACATTAGAATGTAGACGCCGCCGCTCCATGCCACAGCCCCTGATGGCGCAACCCAAACCAGCACTGGCACTGGTGAACTATTGAACTGGTTCATGATGTCCGTCACCGACGCAAGTTCGCCCCCCGGCGTGTTCAGTTCGTAAACGATCAGCCTTGCTCCGCCTACCTTGGCCTCTTCGATCGAGCGCGTAACCAACTCAACGGTTGGTCTAGCAATCTCAGAGCTCACACGAACAATCAACACGCTGCCCTGACCTACGCCACCAGAGGACTGCAGGCCCGCCGATAGAGCGAGTATGAAGAGAATTGCCAGAAACGCATGCTTCAACTTCATTTGGCATCTCCGGCTTAACAAAGCCGATCCCTTTAAGGTGCGCGTCAGCGCGCTATTCCGGTCTTAGCTCGAAAGCCTGGTACCGAGCGAAGCTTCTCGGCGACGTTAGGAGCCGGCCGAGTTTGGCAAGCAGGTATTTCTTCGCATAGAGACTGCGGACATATTCTCTGCCAGACTCGGTCTTAAGCGGGATCACCTTCATTCTACGCGTTACTCCGCCGATGGTTACCTCGACCGACGGGTTCTTCATCGCGTTTCTTACCCAGTCTCTCCTTTTGTCTCGCGTTGCGATGAAGATTCTTCGATCACTGTCCACTGCAAACTCTATGGTTACCTCATGAGTTCTCCCTGTCCTTCTACCGATTGTCGAGATCTTGAGAGTTCCCTGCTTCTCGAACCCAGCGTGCCATCCTGAATCCATCCGAAGGCCATCCTGATCGCAAATGTTGAGTGGGATCGCAACTCGTCCGACTACTGGCATATAACTGTGGATGAGTGCCGCTTGCCTACCAACATTCCTTGCGCGAGTTTCTCTCATTCATGGCATCAAAGAACGAGAGCTGGCAGAGATGGGATACGCAGAAAAGGAGGTCATTTGGCTACTAGTGATAGAGGACGCCTGCAATGTCCAAGAAGAAGAGCTGGTCCGAGAAACTCGGGGACAGCAAGGGCCTGCCGAAGGTGCAAAGAATTACCGGCAAGATGTCCAAGAGATGGGGTACGGGCACCGTGGTCATCCCTGCGCCAATAGAGGTCAACGAAATCATGAGGAAAGTTCCGAAAGGAAAGCTTGTAACCATCAACGAAATTCGCAGTACCCTCGCGAGAAAACATAATGCAACCATTGGCTGTCCGATCACGACAGGAATATTCGCTTGGATAGCCGCGAATGCTGCCGAAGAGCAGAGGCTCCATGGTCGAAAGGATATCACACCCTACTGGCGCACCCTGAAGAGCAACGGAGCGATAAACGAGAAGTATCCTGGTGGAGCGCAGGCGCAGAAGACACTGCTTGAAGAAGAAGGCCACAAGGTAATTCGAAAAGGAACAAAGTACGTCGTCGCAGACTACGAGAAGTTCTTGGCGAGAACATGAAATAGCGAAACCGTCACGTCTCAAGCTTAGTGAATCGCGATAGCGATATCGCCGTCAGTTTACTGTCGCATATCTGGTTGGGACGCATCTTCGAGATCTTGTATCAACTCGAAACAGGGTCTTGATCTCGACCCCAGTCGCTTTCCCCACATTATTGACGCCTTGATATTCCGGTTTTTCGAGAACGCAGAACACGTCCGTGATTATGACATTCCTTTCCTGTAGCGCGGATATTAGCGGAGCAAGGGTCCCGCCGGTCGATACGGCGTCGTCAATGATCAGAACCCGGTTTCCGGCTGAAACGCCGTAGATCCAGTAGGTTCCGTGCTCGAACCCAGACGCGTACCGAGCCTTTGCAAGAAAGTTGGACGTATCATAGAAGTTCCTCTTCCTGACAACCGCAAGGGGTTTACCCTTGAGGCTCGCCACCAGCTGAGCGATAGGGAGTCCGAGCGATTCCGCCGTCACCACCTTGTCAATGTCGTCGTCTGTCTGTTGGTGTATCACGTTTGCAATCCATTCGGACCAAAGAGGATCCGGCGGAGGTATGTTCTCTGTAAGCGGGTTGACGATGTATCGGTAGACCCGCTTGACACCTCGTCCGTGCCATTTCCGCTCCACGACACGGCTTCGGCGATAAGCTTGAACGATTTGCCTGATCGTCGTCTTCTCAAACTTCTTTGTCGCAGGTGTCGACTCTTGCAAGGGATTCTGGAAGCAGCTACGTTTTCCTAGATGACAGGCTGGGCCGGTTTGTTCAACTCGGTACAGTAGAGCGTCACCGTCGCAGTCTGCCAGAATCTCGATGATTCGCTGCACATTTCCCGACGTTTGTCCCTTCTTCCATAGCTCACTTCGCGAGCGGCTCCAGTAATTTGCGAAGCCGGTTCTCACGGTCTCCTTAAGAGCGCTCGCGTTCGCGTATGCGACCATTAGAACTTCGCGTGTCGCGTAGTCCTGCACCACAACAGGGATCAGTCTCTGCTTCTTGACGGTCAGCTTGTAAGCCAGCTCATCTATTCTCATAGCCTAGTCTCGACTCCATTTTGCTTCAGGTACTCCTTCACTTCAGGAACTGTGAAGGTTCCGTAGTGGAAGACAGACGCAGCTAGCGCCGCGTCTGCGGATGTGTGTTTGAAGACTTCGAGGAAATGTTCTAGCCTGCCGCAACCGCCGCTCGCGATGACCGGCACTCGGACAGATGAGCAGACCGTGCTCGTCAGCGGCAGGTCGAAGCCATCAAGGGTTCCGTCTCGGTCAATTGACGTGAGCAGTATCTCGCCTGCCCCTGCATGCTCGCATTGGCGCGCCCACTCCAAAGCATCTAGTTGAGTCTCAGTCCTTGCGCCGTGCGTTCGAACTTGGAACCACTCGTTGCCGTTCCGGGGAACTCGACGAGCGTCCACTGCGACTACGACACACTGCTGTCCGAAGATGTCGGTGATCTCTGTGATCAGGGAGGGCTTCTCAACCGCGGCTGTGTTGACAGCCACCTTATCGGCGCCTGAGCATAGGATCTCTCTCACGTCCGCGAGGTCTCGGATACCTCCACCTACAGTGAAGGGTATGTCTAGCACGCTCGCTGCCTCCCTCACTAGGTTGATCCGGATGTCCCGCTTCTCCGCGGACGCCGTTATGTCTAGGAAGACTAGTTCGTCGGCTCCTTGGTCGCGGTAGAGTGAGGCAAGCTCAACCGGGTCACCTGCGTCTTTGAGGTTGATGAAGTGTCGGCCCTTCACGACTCGTCCGTCTTTGATGTCGAGGCATGGGATGATGCGTTTCGCGAGAGGCAAGTGGTCAACTAGCTCCTACTTTGATCGCTTCAGAAATCGGCAGAGCCCCCTCCAACAGCGCCTTGCCAATTATAACAGCGTAGGCTCCGGCATCTCTAAGGGCGGCCACATCCGTCGTGGATTTCACGCCGCCGCTCGCGAACACCCTTGCCTCACCATACCGCCGACAGACGCGTCTGATTGTGTCAACGTCCGGCCCATCCATCATTCCGTCTCGTTCAGTGGACGTGAGCAGGAAGCTCTGCACACCAGCTCCTATGAGACGATTCAAGGCTTCGCGGAGGTTGATTCCTGAGAGTTGACGCCAACCGCGAATAAGTACCTCTTCACCGCGGTAGTCGAGCGCCGCGACAATCTTGGGCAGGGTTGCGATGTCCGAGATCTGACTGAATGTGGTTTCGTCTGTGAGTGCGACGGTTCCGACTACAAGTGCGTCTGCCCCGGCTTCTATCAGTTCGCGTGCAACTGTTGGGGTCCGTATGCCGCCTCCAACTTGGACAGGCGTCTCTGCCGACTGTATGACCCGCCGAATGACATCGATGTTGTTTCCTTCGCCAAAGGCTCCGTCCAAGTCTACGACGTGAAGCCCGTCGATTCCTTTTCTCGACCAAGACTGAGCTAAAGCGGCCGGATCGCCTGGGTAGAGCTTCACGTCGCTCGCTCGGCCTTTCCTGAGCCTCACAACGCTGCCTCGCATCAGGTCGATTGCAGCATAGACCTTCGTCTGCGAGCTACCTCCTCAGAATCCTCGCAAAGTTGCGCAACAACGTCGCGCCTATCTTGCCGGATTTCTCTGGATGGAACTGGGTACCGATCAAAGTCCCAGACTCGATGACCGACGGGAAGGCTACTCCATACTCCGTTCGCGCTGCAACAATGGATTCATCCGCGTGCGGATAGTAGGAGTGGACGAAGTAGCACCAAGAGCCCTCTCCAATTCCTTCAAGGATGCCGTTCGGCTTGGTGACGTTCAGTCGGTTCCATCCCATGTGAGGGATCTTTACCGAATCTGGTAGCCGTACCACTTTCCCCTTGACCAGACTCAATCCTTCGGCCGGTCCTTCTTCGCTTGACTCAAACAGTAGCTGCATGCCCAGACAGATTCCAAGCACCGGCATTCCCTGCCTGGTCACCTCAGCAATTCGATCACGGTATTGTCTCAGTTTTGAGATGGCTGGCCGAAAGTTGCCGACGCCCGGCAAGACTAGGCCGTCTAACTCTGAGGTTTGAGGGATCGAGTCGACGACTTTGGTGTCGAGTCCCTGACGCCTGAGGGCTAATGTTATGTTGAAGAGATTTCCGGCACCGTAGTCGAAGATGGCGACGCTCAACTATACCGCTCCCTTCGAGCTTGGAGCCCCGGTTCGGCGTGCATCGATCGTGCATGCTTGTCGGAGCGATAGAGCGAGCGCCTTGAACGCTGCCTCGACGTTGTGGTGGTCATTCCCGCCGTACTGAACCCTGAGATGCAAGCTGGCCTTGAGCGATGGCGCTAGCGAGTTGACGAAGTGGACTACGTCCTCGCTCTTGAGGCCCTCGATTGACGCGTTTGTGATCTTCAGGTCAACAGACGAGAAAGGACGGCGTGCGAGGTCTACTGACGCAAGAGCCAACGCGTCGTCCATAGGCACCAGAGCCCAACCGAAGCGTGTGATCCTCTCTCTTTCACCAAGCGCTTTGGACATGGCTTCCCCAAGTGTGATGGCCACATCCTCGACCACGTGGTGAGCGAGGTCGCCAGACGCCTCTACTTGGATATCCACGAGGCTGTGGGTTGCAAGCGTGAACAAGAGATGATCAAGGAACGGGATTGTGGTTTTCACAGTTGCCTTGCCGGTTCCGTCGATGTCGACCCTTGCGTCCACCTTCGTCTCGCTGGTGGTTCTGACAACAGCTCCTGTTCGAGACAAACCGATCACCTTACACTCGACAACAAAGCGGGCAGATCGTCAACTGACGCTAGGATCGCGTCAGCGCCAAGTTCCGCAAGCACCGAAGCTCTACGCTGACTGTATGCCACCCCGGTCACACCGCAAAACGCAAAGTTGGGACGTACGCGTTTCGCGTTGCCGGTCATCATCAGGTCCTCTGCCGAATCTCCAACGTAGAGGATAGTCTTGGAAGTCCGAGCCTGTTCAGCGGCGAGCAGAAGCGGCTCGGCACTGGGTTTGCCTGTAATTGGCTGCCTTACGTCCAGGTTCGGGTCGTGATCCTCGAGGAATATCATTGGGCCGCCTTGGAAGAACTTGATGAGTTCACCGAGAGTGTACTCGGTTCCCAATCGTGATCTGCCCGAAACAATGCCTATCCTACCTTTCGGCAGTAGGGACGACAGCGAGCGTAGCGTTTCTGTTGACACGATGACCTTCTCGGAATCGATCAGACCAGTCTTGCAACCAACGACGGGGTCAAGTCCATGAAGCCTCTTCAGCAGCACAGGGCCGTAGTAGTACTCGTCGAAAACTCTGCTGAGCAGACTTGACGCTGGACCGCCGGGATAGCCGAGTCTTTTCAGCAGTTCGTCCACGCACGGAGCCGTGCTCGGAACAGCCGCTTTGACCGCATTGACGAACACACTACACCCCTTCGATGCCATCTCCAGTAGGCGCAGCACCTCGCCCACGAACGCTTCCGACTCAAGCGTTTCCTGCAGTTTTTCAACAGACTCGTCCCGAGTCTCCAGACATTTCATGACTCTGTCGCTAGGAAGACTGGCTGTTACGCTCACCAAGATGGCCGCTGTTGCGTCGATGTCGTTGTTGTATTGCCCGGTTCCCCGTAGAACCTCAACTAGCTGCTGGACCGGAAAGTTCGGTTTTAGTCTCAGTCCGAAAATGTTCGACAGGAAATACTCGGTCGTCGTCTCGATTGCTCGGTCATACGAGGTACGTGAGTCTATCAGGACGCCGTCGCAGTCGAATACGATCGTGTCAACGAGCCTAAGCGTGTCCATGCTCGTGAGCCGCAGTAGTGCAGGGTTGCCGTTCAGGGTTAGGCGCTCGTAGTCGTCAAAGCTGTTCGTCGCTCATCACCTCTTCAAGCCCGGCCAGAAACTTCTCGTTCATAGGCCTAGTTCCGACCGTTACTCGCAGGCACCCCCTGAAGTCGAGCACGTCACCTACGTCTTTCACTGATACCCCGAGCGATCGCAGTTTCACCGAAAGCACGGAGGAATCCCGATTCGCGCAGACTAGGACGAAATTCGTCTGCGAATCGAAAACCGTGAGTCCTTCCAGTCGTCTGAGGCGGTCTATCAGCCAGCTCCGCTCCATCTTCATCTTAGAAACGCCGTCTTGCATGGCATCCAGATTTCGTAGACACTCGATTCCGAGCCTAGCCGAGAACCTGCTGACAGGATACGGGAATTGCACCTTCTCAGCGAAGGTGCTGCTCACTCGTGGATTTGCGATCATGTAACCAAGCCGTGCTCCTGCTATCCCGAAGGCCTTTGAGAAAGTTCTCATCACCGCCAAGTTCTGGTGCACTCGAATTAGTGGAACAAGAGAACGCTCAGTGAACTCCGCGTACGCTTCATCCAGAACAATCAAACCCGGAAACCCAGTGAGCAGTTCCACGATGTCGGTTTCAGAGAACTGATTGGCTGTGGGGTTGTTGGGCGAGCATAGGAACATGATCGACGCCCCCGACTGGTCAGCTGCCGAGAGAAGACGCGGTACGTCGAGTGAGAAGTCTCTCTGTAGAGGAATCCGAATGAGCCTGCCTCCAGCCAGCTCGACCCGGAGTCCGTAGAACGAATAGGTTGGCCAGGCGGCAACCGCAGAGCCCTCTTTCTGCAAGATCGTTGCTGCTAGGTCGATCGCCTGGTCTCCGCCATTCGCCAGCACTATGCATTCCGGCTCAACCCGAAGCCACGCGCCGAGCATCTCACGCAGCTCGGCCAGTTCCTCGCGCGGGTAGGTTCGAAGATCGCACCGCGCTGCCTCTTCAGCGATCCTTTGGATGAAATCCTCACTAACAAAGTAGTTTTCGTTGGAGTCGAGACCTATCAGCGAGCTATCGGACTCTACGCCGCTTCGAACCATGGCGTAACCTTCCGATGCCTGAAGTCTCGCAAGGATCTTTTCGAGCTTGTCGATCTCGTCGTCTCTGCGCTTCAATTTCTCAGACGCTCCAGTATTGCGATGGCATGATTCTCCAAGCCCTCCGCCCTCGCGAGAAGTATCGCAGGCTGTGCAATGCTGCGCAGGCCGTTCCGTGTGATGCTGACGATCTCTGCGCGGCGCATGAAGTCCCAGACTGACAGGCCGGAGTATGATCGTGCGAGTCCTCCAGTCGGAAGTATGTGATTGCTTCCGGCTGAGTAGTCGCTGGCGGCGCTTGTCGAGTAGTCTCCCATGAGCAGCAACCCACAAGTCTTGATCTCCTTCGCAATCTTTTTGGCAGATCCCATGAGCTGAACATGTTCGGGGGCGAACGCGTTTGCGAACTTCGCCGCATCGCTTGGGTTCCTGCTTATGCAGATGAAGAAGCTATGTTCTAACGCCTCTCTCGCTGTCTCGCGATTTGTTCCTTCCTCAAGCACTTCGGATAGAGCTGATATGACTCTTCTAGCGTTTGATGCGGAATCGGTGATGACCCCGCATATGCTCCACGGCGAATGCTCTGCCTGCGCCACAAGATCTCGTGCCACGAACTCGTCTTGGAACTCTTCGAAAGCTACGATGAGCAATTCCGTAGGGCCTGCGGGCAGATCTATGGCGAGATCATTGGAGACGATCTGCTTCGCGGCCAGCACGTATGGGCCGCCGGGTCCAACGATCTTGTCCACCGGTTCAATCGACTCTGTCCCATACGCCATCGCGGCAACGGCTTGGGCGCCTCCGACCTTGTAGACTTCGTCGACCTCACAAAGTGAGGCGGCAGCAGCTACGAGAGGGTTGAGCGCTCCGTTGGGAAGCGGCGGGGAACACACCGCGGTTCGGGCAACGCCCGCCGTCTTCGCTAGGACCGCGCTCATGATGAGCGAGCTTGGGTAGGCCACCCGGCCGCCTGGAACATAGCATCCGACACTGTCGAATGGTAAGAAGACTCGGGCAATTCGGACGCCTCTTCGGGAGGATGTGGACGATCTGACCATTTTCAGGTCTAGAAGCGCCTGACTGCGTAATCGTTCAGCGACGAACCTCAGCGCTTCAATATCTTCAGGAGGAACCTTTGCAGCTGCGAGGCGCATCTCTCGTTTCGTTGCCGCAAGTGTGCGCAGACGCGTTCTATCGAGCCGCTGAGACCATCTTCGAACCGCGGAATCTCCGTGCCTCCTCACGTCGAGCACGATCTTCTCCGTGACGCGTCTGACGGAAGAATCAACGGCGGCTATTTTCCGCAAATCCCTTGCAGTCTCACGGATCCTTCCCGCCGTGAGACGCACAATCCTAGTCTTGAGATAGGGTCCCATTGTTCTCCTCTCGGCCGATCTGCTCCAGCGGTAGGATCTGCTGCGGCTCGTGCACTACTAGGCCCTGCGCGAGTTTCCGTAGAATGGGCAGAAGTCTGAAGAACTCTGACTTGTCGATGACTGTGTTGATCGAGAACCAGTCAGGATCGGAGAGCGGGCTGATCGTAGGGCGTTTCAGTGCCGGAAGCCGGGAAAGAAGTTCCTCCAAGTTCTCCTTCCTAACGTTCACGAATATGTGCAGCTTGGCTTCGGCTTCTACGACTCCCTTCAGCAAGGTGAGGATGTCGTAGATCTTCCCACGCTTTCCCGCATCCTTGAGAGATTCTCTGTTGACGATCAAGACCGCTGTGGACTGGACGACCGTGTCCAGAGCTCTGAGCTTGTTCGCCTGCAAAGTGGTTCCAGTTTCAACAACATCCAAGATTGCATCCGCTTCTTCCGGGGGTTTCGCCTCCGTCGCCCCGAAGGAAAGATAGATCCTCGCAGCCGAGTTGTCGCCCTTGGTCCACCATGGCGTTATGACCAATGGCGTCTTCGTTCCAAATCTTCGACGATACGACGTTAGAGAACTTACGTATCGTGCCGCAAGGTTGAGATATTCAGTCGAGACGCGCACCGGTTTGCCAGAGCGCCAAAGTCCTTCAGCATACTCGTCAGCCGAGTTCGCGTGCGCCGATTCAGGAACCGCGAACACGAGCTTCACCGCGCCGTATGTCAGGTCGAAGAGTATCTCAACGTCAACGTTGGTCTCTTTGATCCAGTCTTGCCCCGTGATTCCAACGTCGTAGGAGCCTTCGTTGACCGCGATCGGTATCTCCTGGGGGCGAAGAAGCTTCACCTCCACCTCCTCGTCGCTGAGCACAGGCCGATAGGTGCGGTCCTTACCGTAGATTCTGTACCACGCCTTCTCTAGAAGGCTAAACGTGTCTCTCTCAAGGGAGCCCTTTGGAATTGCCAACCTAACCCTAGTTGTCAAAGCAGATCCTCCTCGGGAGCAATGTAATGCCAGAACGACGAAACTCGGGCTGGCGCGTCGAACGGAATATGGTCGTTTCAGAAAGTCGCCGTTCGATTAGCGAGAGGTGTGGCATTCTACGCGTGAACGCAATCGCCTGATGTGAACTACATCCCTCACTTGAGCCACGACCAGCGGGCTCCACGCTGGCCCAGATATTTAACTATTGTCAGTGCGCATCCTCGCTGAGCTATCTATCCACATGTGCCCCCTATATGGAATGAGCGTGGAATTCCCCTTGAGCTAGCAACTACCGACATGCGCTAAGCGTTGCTGTGAGAGCGCGTTTCGGGACGAGCAATGGTCGAAGAGATATGGTTGCGGATAGGAGAGAGACGCACGTCACGAGTCTGTAATCATGCCAACGCAGACGGCGTGGGTTGTCAGATCGCGAGCGTCGTACATCGCCAGCCGATCCAGCAGCCAAAGTAGAATGCGCCGAGCTTTTCGAACTCCATGGCTCGCTTCCCACAGTATTACCGATTTGACCTTTTGAAGTGTGATTCTTGGGCGAGCCCAGTATAGTTGTGTTTTTCGCATGTGTCATCCAAGGTGACTTGCGTCCCTTCCTTTGGCTGTCTGATTCGTCTCCAAGGGAACCAGGTGCGTAGATGCATGTGATAGAGCCACGAACCTATGACATGCGATTCTGGAACTTCTGCCATCGCGCCCGCTTCCCAAGAAAAGTCTTTTCTAGAACGAAAGCGGACATCCTACAGGAGCTTTTGAGGAATGACTGAATCAGCCAAAGAGTTTGGGAGAGAAGTCTATCAGAAAGCGGTCGTGGAGATAAGGGATAGTGCTCCGAGGATTGCAGTTAACCTTGCCATCGCCGTTCTCGTTTGGGTGATCGGTAACTACGTATTCATTCCCATCGCGCAGGGGTACTTCATACAGTCGATAGCCGTAACTCAGCTGATCAACCTGATAGTGCTAATCGCTCTTGCAGTAATACTGCTCATGATCCTGAAAGAGCTGCGTGATCTCTCCGATGCAGCAGCCGGAGTCGTTGCGTATGAACTTGGCTCAAGAAAGGGCGAGGTTACCAAAGATGAACTGCACAACTACAAGATCGCATTCCATGGTCTACTCTACGTATTTGTCGCAGCAGCTGCTTTCCTCCTCTTAGGAAATCAGCTCTCGCTGCTACATCCGGCGCTAGCAGCAGTGGTTCTCCTAGTGATAGTCATATGGGCTATTGCGACATTGTTCAGAGTAGGGCATGCGCTTTCGGACACCGTGCACGACTACGCAGCTGAATGGGCGAAGAGACTGGAAGAAAGAGCGCGTTGAGGCGTGTCAAGCTTACACTCCTCCTCGCGGTGATACTCGCAATCAGTCTGGCGCCAGCGATAGGCTTTCGGCTCTTTCCTCGTGAAACGTTAGGTTACCTACTGGAACCCACTTGGAAAATTGTCGGATCGAGAATAGGATTCACGAAGGAAGCTCTTACCGCAATCGGGATCGTAACCTCATTTATCCTAGCCGTCGTAGCTGGGTCGGCTCTGTTGCTTGTTTTGATTCGTGAGCTAACCGAATCTGTGAGGCAGAGCGTTTGAAGACCGGATCTAGGAAACGAACGAGTTCTTCACGGCCTGAGATGTCCGCACAAGCTCTTCCGGAGTTTGCATTGTCACTCTTCCTCATTCTCCTCATGTGGCTCTTCGCTGAGCTTATCTTTCTTCCTCTCTCCGCAGAGTCATTCACAGGGGATCTTGCGAGAAAGGTAACCTCCATCGTTGCGGCTTCATTCATTCTCGGGATAGGCCTCTTGCTTCCGCAGGCTGCGAGGAAAGGCGACGTTGCAGTCAAGCTACTATCGAAGGTGCTCGCGAAAAGCCGCCGTGTGAAGAAGAATCAGGCAAGGATGCAACGAGTGTTTGAGAGTCTGGGGCGCGCAGTACTCTTCGCGGTTCTGGGAATCATTGTCAGTTCTTTGCTCTACTGGGTTCATCCCCTCTTCGGCGGAATGGCACTCCTTGCTACAATAATCGTGGCTTTCATCTTTGTCTTCGAAGGCGCGAGTCAAGCGTCAGAGGAGATCTTACGAAGAGTCGCAGACTGACGCGTACTCCGGCCCGATGCACGGCTGTTTGTCCCGGTATCCCCTGCATTCCTCACACATGACTTGGCTCACTTCGGAGCTTGATAGGCCCAGTCCAGTAGCTCAATGACGTGGGCTACCTTGGCCTCCATGCCAGCTCGTGCGGCGCCGAGGCGCAGGTGCATCAGGCACGGTGGGTTTGCTGTCAGGATCAGGTCAGCTTTGGTTGCTGCTATGCTGGTCATCTTGGAGTCTAGCAGTTTCATCGAGAGGTCGTTGTTCGTGAACCAGTAGCTGCCTGCGCTCCCGCAGCATCGGTCAGGCTCCTTCATCTCCACGAGCTCAACTCCTGGGATCGTTCTGATCAGCGCACGAGGCTGGTCCCGGATCTTGCGGACATGTGCGAGGTGGCATGGGTCTTGGTATGTGGCTCTAGCCTCAATCCGTCCTAACGACTTGTTCAGGTCGATGCCGCTCAGGAACTCGCTGACGTCCATGACCTTCTCGCTGAATCTTTCAGCTCTCGTAGCGTATCGTGGGTCTCCTCTCAAGAGTTCAGGATATTCTTTCAGCGTGGCGCCGCACCCCCCAGCGTTGGAAATCACAAACTCCACGTCCGCTTCCTCGAACGCATCGATGTTCGTCCTAGCCAGCTCTCTGGCGATCTCAAGCTCTCCGTTGTGCACGTGTAAGGCGCCGCAGCATCTCTGCCGAGCTGGCGTGACGACCTCGCAGCCGTTCTTCGCGAGCACGTTAAGCGTGGCCTCGTTCACGGAAGGGAAGACTACGCTCATGACGCATCCCGAGAAGAAGCCCACCCTGTGCTCCTTCTTGCCCTCGGGTTCGGTCACGGGATGCTCGGCCGCCTTGAAGAAATGCGAGGGAATGTGAGGAATGTACTCATCCAAGGCGCTGAGTCGTCTTGGAAGAAGGCGCATCAGGCCCAACCGCCTCATCGATGTTTGCAGGCCGCTGCGTTGGTAGAGGCGCGTTATCGCGAATAGAGACTCGAGGCTGCTCTGCTCTGGTAGCAGGGCTTTGAAGACCATATACCTAGCGAAACGTTCGAGGACAGATTGCCTATGCCTCCGAATCTGCCCTCTTGTCGCTTCCATCAATCGCCCGTACTTGACTCCCGACGGGCAGGCGGTCTCGCACGCCCGGCAGAGCAAGCAACTGTACATGTGGCCGACGACGCTCTCTGTCAGGCCAACCCGGCCGTCGAGCACGTTCGTCATGAGGTAGAGTCTTCCCCTCGGGGAATCCGCCTCAACACCGAGGACACTGTAAGTCGGGCAGGTCATGAGGCACAGCCCGCAGTGGACGCACTTCAGCAAGAACTCCTCAGAGGGACGTTCCAGATCGTCAAAGCCTGGCTGTGCTTGCATGGGTATCATATGCCCCCCACGAACCTTCCGGGGCTCAGTATCCCTGCAGGATCGAACTGGGACTTTATCGCCCGCATGAGTTGAAAGTCAGTTCGCGTCGGCCCCCAGACATCGACCAAGTCTTTGATCTGAGGCGGGCATCTTTCGACGATTAACGTTCCGTCAAACTGAGAGGTCAGATCTCTCGCCTCAGTGATCACACCTGCCAGATCATCAACCTCCGCCGCATGCGTCGCGCGCTCAGCCCAGAGATAGAAATGAACCAAGCCGTTTCCAGCGTGAGATGAGGCGACGCACATGTATCCTCTCCTCGCCGCAAGGCGTTCCAAGGCGTCGAGCGCCTCCAAACCTCTGGATATGGGAACGTTCACCTTGCAGGCGACTAGACGAGGATCCCGCGTGTCCATCGAACGGGCCAGATTTCGAATAGTATTCCAAACTTTCTCTTGGTGGGCTCCGTCGAGCACTATACTGTCTGAAGCCCCCGAAGTCTTGGCAAGTTCCTCGATGGTCGAGAGCTGCTTTCTCACAGATTCATCTACATCACCAAAGCCTACAACAATGACGTACGAAGTCTCGACCAGTTGAACGCCGGTCTCATCAGCAACCACTCTGGCCGCGCCGGGATTGAGAGCTTCGATGGCGTAGGGCAGTAGGTCTGATCCGAGAATTCGACCAGCTAAATCGGCTGCGCTCTTCATGTCCCTGAGCGACGCGATGAATGTCTTCTCCGATTCTGGTAGGGGGTAGAGCCGGAAGGTGAGCTCGGTGACTACGCCGAGGGTTCCGAGGGAGCCGATGTACAGTTTCTTCAAGTCGTAGCCCGCGACGTTCTTGACGACTTTTCCGCCGGACTTCATTATCGCTCCCGAGGGGAGAGCGACCCTTACGCCCAGCAGGAGGTCTCGGCAGGAGCCGAAGCGATACCGCATTGGTCCGCTGGAGTTCGAGCAGACCGCGCCCCCCAGAGTAGCCAAATCGGCGTACGGCGGATCCAACGGGAGCCGTTGTTTGTTTTTGGCTACAGTCTTCTGAAGCTCTCCCAACCTGAGGCCGGCCTCGGCTGTGACGACGAGGTCAGCGGGTTCATACTCTACGATCCGATTCAGATTCACGAGCGAGACGAGCACGTCCAGCCTCTTCGCTATACCGCCTACCGCCATCTTCGTTCCGCTCCCTCGAGGAATGACCGACAGACCAGCCTTGTTCGCGAACGCCAGAAGGCTCGAGACGGTGTCCGCATTGTTCGGGAACGCGACTACCTTCGGCGTCTTGCCGTCAACAGCGTAGGCGTCGACCTCTGAGGACGGGGCAACGTTTTCTTCGCCGACTAGCTCGCATACTCGCCGGCGAATGCTCTCATCCTCGTTTGCGACATCGGGACGGCGTTCCAACTTTTCCTAGGCCTCCGCCGGCATCGGCGACAGCTGTTTCGCCGCCTTTTCGCTTGGAAAGATCTTATCGGGATTGCAAAGTCCGTCCGGGTCAAAGGTTGCCTTCAGACCCTTCATCACGGAGATGTCCGACGGGGTGAAGATGTAGTGCATGGCGTCGCGTTTTTCAAGACCTACTCCATGCTCGCCGGTTATGGTTCCTCCAATCTCAGCGACAGCCCTGAGGACCTCCATGGCGGCCTGCATCGCCTTCTCGGTCTCGCCGGGCTTCCTCGCGTCATAGAGGACGAGAGGATGTAGGTTTCCGTCACCAGCGTGGAAGACATTGGCTATCCTGATGGAGTACTTTCGGCCGATCTCGCCGATGAGCGCGAGGATTCTCGGAAGCTGCGACCTCGGGATCGTTCCGTCGAGAACCAAGTAGTTGGGGCTGAGCCTTCCCATGGCCCCGAAGGCCTGCTTCCTACCGTTCCACCACTTCAGCCTCTCCTGTTTGCTCTGCGCAAGCCTGATTTCCCTTGCCTTGTTGTCGCGGCATATCTTGACGATCCGGTCCGCAAGGGGGTCGAGGCTCTCGCTGAGGCCGTCAGGCTCTATCAGCAAGAGCGCTGGCGCGTCCCGTGGAAAACCAGCAGCGTGAACCGACGACTCCACAGCCTCAATGGCGAGCCTGTCCATGAACTCGACGGCTCCGGGAATGATGCCGTTCGCGATTATCTCGGAGACGACGTTGCTCGCGTCCGCTACGCTTTCGAAGATGGCCATGATCGTCTTGGCGGCTTGAGGCCTCTTGATGACTCGGAGGATCGCTTTGGTTACGATCCCTAGTGTTCCCTCGGAGCCAACGATCAGGCCCGTCAGGTCGTACCCCGGGAGATCTTGAGCCCTCCCCCCTGTCTGGATGATCTCTCCGCTCGGTAGAACGACCTCCAAGCCAAGGACGTGGTTTGCTATCACACCGTACTTCAGGCAGTGGGCTCCGCCAGAGTTGTGCCCGATGTTCCCGCCTATCGTCGATACTGGTTGGCTGGAAGGGTCCGGCGCGAAATGGTAGCCCTCGCCGGAAACCGCGTCCGTTACCCATGTGTTGATGACTCCAGCCTCTACCACAACGACCCGGTTTCTCACGTCGGCGTCAATAATCTTGTTCATTCTGGAGAGGCAGATTGTTACCCCGCCTCGGGCGGCAACGGGTCCTCCGCTTAGACCCGTTCCCGATCCCCGCGCCACAAACGGAACCTTCTCCCTCGCACACAGCTTGACGATCTTCGAGACCTGCTCGACGGATCTGGGAAAGACAACCGCGTCGGGCGTATGCTTGAAGACGGTTTGTCCGTCGCACTCGTACACGAGCATGTCTTCAGGGCGGAAGAGAACTCCGTCAGCTCCAACGATACCTTTGAGCTCGTCCAGCACGGCAGCGCCTATCATATGCCGATCCAGCTTTTAGGGCAGCGTGCGCAGCCATATAGAACCATGGCTTGGCTCTGGGCAACTCCAGATTCAGCCGCAAAGCGCTTGTAGGATGGTAAAAGTGCAAAGAGTTGCTATCTACCTTCAGGATAAACATCCAATCAGGGACGGAGTCAGGTACGCTCAGTTCGCTGAGAAGCATGGGTTCGAGGCGGTTTGGCAGGCTGAGTCGCGTCTTGCAAGGGACGCGATAACGCCGTTGGCCGCGATCGCGACTGTGACGAGTAAGATCAAGCTTGGCACGGGTGTAATCAATAACTGGACGCGGAACGTGGCGTTGACCGCCGCTACTTTTCTGACCCTTGACGAGCTGTCGGGCGGAAGGATGATCCTCGGCATAGGCGCCTGGTGGGACCCGCTCGCTTGGAAAGTGGGCATCGACCGCTCGCGGCCCCTGAAGGCCATGAGAGAGTACGTCGACGTTCTCAAGCGCCTCTTCAGAATGGAGACGGTAACATTCGACGGCGACCATGTGAAGGTAAGGGGCATCAGACTTGATGTGGTCTACGCCGACCCCAACACTCCGCGGAAGATTCCAATCTACATCGGCGCCACAGGATGGCAGATGATGGAGCTGACTGGCGAAATCGCCGACGGCGTCGTCCTGAACTACCTCGTCTCTCCGCAGTACAACAACACTGCCATGGAATATCTGAAACTAGGCGCAAAGAAAGCGGGCAGGAAGATCGAGGACATAGACCGGCCACAGCTCGTCGTGTGCTCACTGGATGACGACGCGGACAAAGCATTGGACGGAGCAAGGCCACTGATCGCGCAGTATCTCGGACAGCAACCCCACATCGCAAAAGCGAGCGGCGTCAAGGACGAGCTGATCAAAGATGTCACGGAGGCCCTGGGTGGATGGCCTGCAAAGCCAGGCGGCCTCGAAAGAGCAATGGAACTCATCGACGATGAGCTAGTTCGTTTGATCACCGCATCAGGAACAGCCGACGACTGCGCGAAGAAAGTCGAGGAGTACGAGCAGACCGGATGCACCTGCCCGATTCTATATCCTTTGGGAGAAGACGTTGAAGCGATGATCTCCGCCTTCTCACAAGCATGAGTTCAGACAAGCTGAGGATTCATTCCTGCTAGAGTCTTAACGACTTTCCGCTGAAGTTTCACTTGATGAGGCAATCATAGCTCGTCCAACGAAACGCTTCCACCGTCTTTGAGACGTTCGTACCGTTTCTCCGTGAACGCATCGTACTGCGCGACGGACGTTGGCCGTTTCAAGATTCACTGACGAGTTCGTCTCCAATTGAAGAAGCCTAGCTTTCCTCAAAGGCTATGTCTATTGTTAGCGTGTTGTCTTCTGATACATGTTCTGGCGAAACATGCGTCTGTGAAGCGGTCGGTCGAAGGCTCAGACATAAGAGTCTGCGGAAGGGCATGAAGTTTGGAAGCTTCAGCGCATGGAATCCATTCTAATTGAGCACGGCGTCGTGGTCACAGTGGACGCTCGTCGAAGAGTGATCCGCGACGGCGCTGTCATGATCGAAGGCTCACGTATCACCGACGTAGGCAAGACGGACGAGCTGCGTCGAAAGTATGCGCCAGAGCATACAATCGACGCTTCTAGGAAGTTAGTGATCCCCGGCCTCATCGACTGTCATGTTCACCTTGCGCAAGCCCTCATTCGAGGCTGCGCCGACGATGTTTCCCTCC